>OBEQ011584740.1_pt1 | contig 52291 bp, 61 predicted proteins | sample 1670901 | NCBI WGS metagenome assembly OBEQ01 (sample SAMEA104232315, study PRJEB22302) | groundwater metagenome | biome: forest; feature: aquifer; material: groundwater | place: USA | collected 2011-08-07 | depth 5.4 m
AAAAGGACGGGGGGTGCGGCGGGTCATGGCTTCCTCCGAAAGCATGGGCGGGATTGCCCAAGCGGTCTTGCACCTGCGCGCAATCGCGGCAGGAGGCATGCTCACACTCGCCCAATGACGAATAAAGGCATGTCTCCGGCCACGGTGCATTGGAAGGAAAAAAAGAATACCCGAAAAACTGGATTTTGTCAATAAATTCAAGGCCTTGCGCGTCTCGCCCGCTTTCCGAAATGATTGCGGGCGTTTTTTTGGATTGACGAAGCGTCATTTTCTTTTCTTCTCGCATTTGCTACGATTACGGATCGTAAAAGGGCTTCAAAGTCTTTTCCTCTATGCGTCTCTCCCAGTCTTTCGGAAAAACCCTCAAAGCTCCGCCTGCCGACGCCGAAACGGCCAATGCAAAATTTCTCATTCAAGGCGGTTTTGTCGACCAGGAAATGGCCGGCGTCTATACCTGGTTGCCGCTTGGGCTGCGCGTCTTGCGCAAGGTGGAACACATCGTCCGCGAGGAAATGGACGCGCTTGGCGCCCAGGAATTATTCATGCCGTCTTTGCAGCCCAAGGAATATTGGGAAAAGACCAAGCGATGGGAAGGCGTGGACATCTTGTTCAAGTTGAAATCGCAAACGGACAAGGAATATGCGCTCGGTTGCACGCATGAGGAAGTCATGACGCCGCTCGCGCAAAAGTTCGTCCAGTCTTACAAGGACTTGCCGTTCGCGACCTATCAAATCAACACGAAGTTCCGCGACGAGCTGCGCGCCAAATCCGGCGTTTTGCGCGGTCGTGAATTCCGCATGAAGGACATGTACAGCTTCCATGCGACACAAGAAAGCCTCGACGCGTTTTATGCGCGCGTGCTTGTCGCGTACGCGAAGGCTTTCGCGCGCTGCGGGCTCAAGGTGAAAGTCGTGCAGGCAAGCGGCGGCATATTCACAAGCAATGCCTCCCACGAGTTCCAGGCATTGACGGACGCGGGCGAGGATATGCTCATCGCCTGCATGTCCTGCGCCTTCGGCCAGAACAGCGAAATCGCGACGCATAAAGTCGGCGATGCCTGCCCAAAATGCGGAGGCTCTTTAGCGCAAATGAAGGGCGTAGAGGTCGGGAATATCTTTGATCTCGGCACCAAATACACGGACGCATTCGACATGAACTTCACGGACGAAGACGGCGCGCAGAAGCGCGCGCTCATGGGTTGCTACGGCATCGGCACATCGCGGCTCGTCGGCGCCATCGTCGAGACGCATCATGACGCGAAAGGTATTTTGTGGCCGAAATCCGTCGCACCTTTCGCCGTGCACCTTATCAGCTTGAACGGAAAAGCGAACGGACAGGAAGTCGTTGAGACGGCAGAGACTTTATATGAAGAATTGAAAAAAGCGGGTGTGGAAGTCTTGTGGGATGAACGCGACGCGTCGCCGGGCGCAAAATTTGCCGACGCGGATCTCATCGGCATCCCCTTGCGCCTGGTTGTTTCTCCCAAGTCTCTTGCCGATGGCGCCATTGAATGGAAGGAACGCGGGAAAACGGACGCGCGTCTTATACCGCAAACGGATATCATCGAGGCCGTTCAAACATGCATTGCCGCATAATCCTTTCGTATGAAAAAACTTTTTGCGGCCATCGCCTTGATTGCTCTCACCGGTTTTGGATGCGCGACCACCCAGTCCTCGGCTCCCGCGGGAGAAAAATCTTCGACCTATCAAAATACGCAATACGGTTATGCATTCGATTATCCCGAACATGACGAAGTGCATGTGCGCGATGAAGCGGTGCGTCCTGATCTGTATCTCAAGCACCCCGTTGATTTCTACGCGTCCTTGCGAGATGCGCATCGTCCAAAGGAAGAGAAGCCCGTGAATCTCGCTTATTTCTTCGCGGCCAAAGACTGGACATTGGCGCAGTTCAAACAAGCATTGCTTGAGTCAGGCCCAAATGTTGCGGTGAAATCCATGGAGCCGGTGGTCATCAATCATGTAACATTCACGAAAGTCGTGAGCACCACGGATCTCGGCATCGATAAAATTCATTATCTGCTTGATCGAAACGGAACCTTGCTTGTGTTCAATGTCTTTATACGCGAGGACGCAAATTTTGAAAACGTATTCAAGACCTTTCGGGAGCGATAGGCGTATGGGAAGCGCCTACGGCGCGCTTGCCTTTGAGCGAATCTTTGAGTGCTTTGCCGGCCTTGAACTTAGGTACGGTGACGGCGGCAATTTTGATTTTTTCCGTCGGCGCCTGCGGGTTCACGCCCATGCGACCCGCGCGAACGCGAGCTGAAAAGGTGCCGAAACCGGCGATGGTTACTTCTTGCCCAGAGACGAGGGCCGCCGTGACCGTATCTTCAAAAGCCGCGATAAAATCCTCTCCCGTCTTTTTTGAAACATTGAGACGATCGGCAATGCGCGTGGCCAGTTCTGCTTTGTTCATACAGGGTACAAGTGAACTAAGTTTATGGCCCAAGCCTAGCGGAATTATCGTTTTGGCGCAAGGGGATTAGCGCGCATACTCAATGACTCTCGTCTCTCGGATGACGGTCACTTTCACTTCGCCAGGATATTGCAGTTCGGCCTCGATTTTCTTCGCGATGTCGCGGGCCAATTGATAGGCTGACAAATCGTCCACTTTTTGTGGCTGAATGAATACGCGCACCTCGCGGCCGGCTTGGATGGCATAGGCTTTTTCCACCCCCTCGAATCCCGTAGCCGTCTTTTCCAATTCTTCCATGCGCTGGATGAATTGCTCCAAGGATTGTTTGCGCGCGCCGGGCCGTGCGCCGCTGATCGCATCGGCCGCCTTCACAATGGCGCCTTCAATCGTGCGCGGCTTGTCCTCGTGGTGAGCGATGGATTGATAGCACAGTTCTTCCGAGAAACCGAATTTTTTCATGATATTGTAGCCGATTTCCGGATGCGCGCCTTGCATGTCGTGATCCACGGCCTTGCCAATATCGTGAAACAACCCGCCTTTCTTGCAGACGAACACGTCGGCGCCGAGCTCCTCGGCCATGGTCGCGGCAAGCGTTGCCACTTCTATCGAATGTTGCAATACGTTTTGGCCATAACTTGTCCGGTATTTCAGACGACCAAGAATGGAGGTAAGTTTTGGATCAATGGACGTGACGGGAATGCCAAGCGTGTACAAAGCTTCTTCGCCCGCCTTGCGAATATCGTCGGCCAGCGCCGCCTTTGCTTCCGCCACGGCCTCTTCAATACGCGCCGGTTGAATGCGGCCGTCTTTAATGAGAGCCTCCAGCGCGCGCTTAGCGACTTGGCGGCGAATGGGGGAGAAGCCGCTAATGGTGATCGCTGACGGTGTATCGTCCACGATGATTTCCGTGCCGGTTTGCAATTCGATCGCCTTGATATTCCGGCCTTCTTTTCCAATGATGCGGCCTTTCATGTCATCCGAAGGAAGCTCGACATGGGTGGTCGTCGTGTCAACCACTTGAGACGAAGCAAAGCGCGTAATCGCAAGCGAAAGAATCTTGCGGCTTTTTGCTTCAATCTCTTCTTGGTCGGTTTCATCCATTTTTCGCAGACGACTGGTCAAGGCTTCGCGGCTGTCTTCCTCCACTTGTTTTATCAATTTCGCTTCCGCTTCTTGTTTGGTAAGCCCCGCGATCTTTTGCAGGGTTTCCACTTGTTCCTCCTTGAGTTTCTCGGTCATCACTTTTAACTCTTCAATGGATTTTGATTTTTCTTCGAGCTGTGTTTTCTTTTCTTCCAATTCTATCAATTTTTGGTCGAACAGGGTTTCGCGTTTTTCCAAACGACGCTGAGTTTCTTGTAAATCTGCGGATTTGCGTTCCTGCTCGCGCCTATCATCCTCCGCCATTTTTATCCTTTGTTCCTTTGCTTCAATCAAAAGTTCTTGCTTTGCGTTTTTTGCTTCTTGCAACAATTCCTGTTGCTTTTGTTTGGCTTCGGCGAGCATGTGTTCTGCCCGCGTTTCAGCGCTTGCGATATGTCCCTTGGCAATGCGTTGGCGAATGAGATAACCGACGGTGGCGCCTGCGAGCAGGCCAAGAAGGACAAAGAGAGCAGGAAAAAACATAAGACTTCTCAGAAGATTCCAGAGAAGCTTAAAGCGCGGAGGAAATTACAAGGCAAGCCCCGCGGCAGGGGAAAGAAACGCGATGGTTTCAAGGCGAGCGTAAAATGCCGGGGAAATAGCCATAATTCATGGAAGACGACCAGATCAACTGCGCAATAATACTTTTTTGGAATCGGTCAATACTTACTGCTTCAGGATAGCAGAGGCGGGGGTTTCGGACAAGACCGCGGACAGGATATTTTGGACGGGAATCGCGAATTTCTTCCAGGGTTCAAAACTGAGCGTATTCAAAGGGACGGCGTTTGTCGACGAAAACGGGCCGATTTTTGTACGGCGGAGTTCTTGCACATATGCGCCGATGCCAAGGGCGGCGCCGAGATCGCGCGCGAGCGCGCGGATATAGGTGCCGGAGGAGCAGGCGATGTGGAAGGGAAAGGTCGGAAGAGTAGGAAGGGCAGGAAGTGTAGAGGGGATCGGAAGGAGATCGAAAGTATAGACGCGAACGCGGCGTGGTCCGGTTTTGAGGGGCTTGCCTTCGCGGGCGGCCTCGTACATTTTCTTGCCGCCGATCTTGATCGCAGCATATGCAGGCGGAACTTGTTCGATATCGCCGGTGAAATGGGGAAGCGCGGCACGAATTCGTGCTTCAAAGCCCTCAACGCCCTCAAGGCCTTCAAAGCCCTCACTCACCTTCCCCGTCCCATCATCCGTATCGCTTGTTGCGCCGAAGACAAAAACGGCTTGGTACTCTTTGTCCAAACCGACCAGCTTTTGCATTTCGCGGGTGGCCGTGCGTCCGACGCCGACGAGAAGCAAGCCCGTGGCAAAAGGATCCAAAGTCCCGGCATGGCCGATGGTTTTCGTGCCCGTGAATCGGCGCAGTCGATCCACCACGTCATGCGACGTCATGCCAGCGGGTTTGTCTATGAGGAGGAAGCCTTCCATAAGGTCCGCATCATGGCGCGTTTTAGGGTGGTTGTCCATGGCGACGGAGATTGAATTCGAGCCGGGGAGATTGACGAAACGCGCTTTTTGCCTTCAAGATGGGTCACCTGCCACAGGAAGCGGGAAAGTGAGGTGCAACCATGAGTGAGTCAATCTGTCTTTGTTCGGAAACCGCCGTGCGCGTGAATGCCCTCCAGGTCCACTGCCATGTCGGCGCGTATGATGCCGAACGCGGGTTGAAGCAGCCGGTCGTCATCGACATCTGGTGCTGGCAAGCCGATCCGGCCGTCGTGGCGGACACCATCGAGTCGGCCGTGAATTATTCGGCCGCGGTCAGGGCGGTGAAGGCGCTGCTCGCGCCGCCCAAGGAGTTCGTTCTCCTGGAAACGATGGCCGAAGCGATCGCCGGAGAATGTTTCCGGCTGGATGCCCGCGTCGCGCGCGTGCGCGTGCACGTGCGCAAGCCCCGCAAAATCGAAGGCTGCGAATCGGCGGGCGTCGAACGCAGCTTCGAGCGGAGGGCGACATGAGCGGCCTTCTCGAATGCGCGCCGTCCGTTCTGAACGACCCTGCCGCTTTTTCCGCCGTGCTTGAACGCGACGGGGCCTGCATCATTCGCAACCTGGTGGACGCGCGGGAAATGCAGCGTCTCCTCTTGGACGCGGGCAAAGCCTTCGCATTGCCCGACATGATGCGCGAAGCGCATCTGCGCAAGGAAGGTCGTGGCGGCTACACGCCCGTCGGCGGCGAGCACGTTGACGGATACACGCTGGATGCAAAACACCACACCTGGGATTTGATGACGATGGAGCATAGCCCGTCGCCCTTTCCTCCAGAATCCTCCGATTTTTTGGAGGGGATGAGGAAGTTTTTTGCCGGCGGTGAAAAGTTGGCCTTCTATGCGGGGAGCGCGCTCGACCAGGTATAGGGAACCACGCTCGCCAACGACTTGGTCGGAGGACGGCACATGGCTCGGGCAACCGCATACATCAATACGGCGGCGGACGGGGAAGTGCTGTTTCGCTCCCACGCAGACTTCAGCGTGTTGACCTTGGTTCCGGGCGGCGCATGGGCGGGCCTCGAATATTTCATGAACGGCAGCTGGCAGACAGCGAACATTCCGTCGGATGCCATGTTGCTCGGGGTGGGGACGACCCTGCGCGCCATTCGTTCGTCGGCGCAGCTCTTCCGCCACCGCGTCCTTGCAAAGGCTCGCGGAAGAATATCCCTGACGTTCTTCGCGGATGTGCAGCCGAACGTCCTTTTGCCGAACGGGGAGCGGGCGGGCGAACGGCTCGATCGCATCATCCGCAAGACGCGCGTCCCGTAACGTCTCGTCTCCGGCTTTCCGCTTCGCGCGGGAGGCCGGATTTTCTTTCTGGCCGACTAGCCGAGGAGATTGACAAAATGGCCAACAGACATTAGGTTTGTATGTCTCGGGAGTACCCCGGGACGCGGTCTTTTCCACCCACGTTCATCCGCGAAATATGGAGGAACTGATGTCGGATTCCGAGGACGAAGCTGTTCCACAGTGGCTTTTTTCCAAACTTGCCGCCGCGTTTCGCGCGGGGGAGCGGCCGTTAATCGAGGCGACGCTCAAGGATCTGAACCATCTGCTCTATAAGGCGCTCATCGTCCGTTTGCGGCGCTGGCCCTGGGACGGCGAGATTCTGACCGAGCTCGCGCGCTTCTCGGCGCAACTCAAAACAGTCGAGATATTCGTTCGTATCGCGGCCAACGGTATTTTCGCGAGGAAGCCCGCGTATCTGCGCGTGTTTTGGACGGAAGTCCGACGCGCCCGTGTGCCTCGGGATTTGCAGGAAGATCTCGCCATCCTGCTCGCCAACGATGAAGTGACTTATGGCAATATCTTGCTGCGGCCGGACGACGTCCTGCCGGACAAGGAATTCGCCCGCAAGCTCTTCGGACACGACCAAAGCGAAGCGACCGTCGCCTTGTGCCGCGAAGTCGAGGAGGCGGAAGCAGAGTGGCAGATGCGGTACGAGCAGGGGCTCGCCGCCAGGATTCTGCCGCTCATGGAGCGTCTGGATATTCCCGCGCCGGTGTATGAGGATCTCTCGAGGAACCTTGCCGTCAGACATCACGCATTGTCTGCTGTGCTCGGGACCATGGAACGGTGGCAGACGGTTATTGAGCTCATGCGCGTGTCGCCTTCGCATGATGGCCAATGGTTCCGGCTCCTGCCTGAGGAGGAAGGCCGAATAGTGCACAAGGACGATACCGCGCGCTTCAACGTCCTGTGGAAGTTGTTCTTTGCCGAAGCGAGGATCGCGAAAGAGACGAGGGCGCATCTGGCGACGGTAATGGAGAAGACCGTCAAACAGACGCGCCGTGCCTATGCGAACTGGCGCGCCGGCCTTCCGATGGAAGGCGCGCTGGCTGTCGGCGACACCGCCCTGCGCCTCTTCGTCGGCGCGAAGGGCCTTATCGCGGGCCTGTGTAAAGAGGATGCCTTGCCTATCCTGGATTTCTTGGAAGAGCTCGGCATCCGGCTTGAAGAGGATGCCGCGCACATCGTGCTCGGTTGCCCCATCGGCCCCGACACCTCCGACGACGCGACCTGGTACGTCTACCCGGCCATGGACGTCACTGTCCTGATTGCCGCGCATCCGCAGGCGAATCATGACGCGGCTTTCGTGGTTCGTGGCGATGCCGCGCAGGCCCACGCGTGGCTGCTCGAATGCTATGGCCGTCCGTCGCGGTCGCATGGGTCGAACGATGCGCTCGCAGGTACGCCACGCGCCTATGCGGACGCCGTCCATGCGCGGGGCGTGATCGAGCAGGTGCGGGCGCAGACAGCGACGGTGCAAGACTTTCTCGCCGATCACGACAAGAAGCGGCGGCAAGGCAGTTAGCCATTGGTCCGTCATTATCTTCCGGCCTCTCCGCCTTCTCGTGGACGGGCCGGATTTTCTTTTGCCCATGATCATTGACGCCCCGCCTTTTCTCGCCTAGTATAGCGGCATCTTGGACGCTTCACGTTTCACTCCTCCCCATGAACCTCACCGAACTTGCCCGCCGCCTGCGCGTTGACCCGGAACTTCTCCGTGACAAGCTCCCCGAGCTTGGTTTTTCCATTGGCCGTCGCGCCATTAAAATCGATCCGCGTGTCGCCCAGCAAATCATCGATGCGTGGAGTGAAATGCGCCGCCGCGAACGCATTACGCAAAAAATGGAAGAACAAAAACAGGCGGCCGAATTGCGGGAACAGCGGAAAAATGCGCCGCAAACGATGAAGCAGGTTTCGCTTCCGCCCGTGCTCACCGTGCGCGATCTGGCGAGCAAACTGGACGTGCCGGTGCCGCGTCTCATGCAGGAGCTCATGAAAAACGGCATCTTGGCGGCGCTCAATGAGCGTATTGATTACGATACCGCGGCGATCGTGTCGGAAGATTTGGGTTTTCACGCCGCACGGGAAGAAAAATCTGTCGAGCTCGGAGCAGACGCTTTGGCGCAGGATCGTATTCGCGAAGCCGTGGACAATGCCGACGAGGGAACATTGAAGCCGCGTCCGCCGGTTGTCGTCGTCATGGGCCATGTCGATCATGGGAAAACGCGCACCCTGGACGCCATCCGCACTACCCATGTGATGGAAAGCGAGGCGGGAGGCATTACCCAGCATATCGGGGCGTATCAGGTGGAACGAAAGGGCCGACAATTGACCTTCATTGATACGCCCGGCCACGAAGCGTTTACCGTCATGCGTTCACGCGGGGCCAAGGTGGCCGACATCGCCATTCTTGTGGTTGCCGCCGACGATGGTGTACAGCCGCAAACAAAGGAGGCAATCAATATCATCAAATCCGCCAAACTGCCGTTTATTGTCGCTTTGAACAAAATTGACAAGGCGGATGCAAATCCGGATCGCGTGAAAGGCCAGCTTGCGGAGCTTCAACTTGTCCCGGAAGATTGGGGCGGCACAACCGTCGTCGTTCCCATTTCCGCGCGCGCCATGACCAATATCGATACGCTGTTGGATACCTTGTTGCTCATGGCTGACGCGGAACAAGAGCGCATTCGTTCCAATCCACATCGTCCCGCCATCGGCACCGTTATCGAGTCTCACGTGGAAGCCGCGACGGGCGCCGTTGCCACCGTGCTTGTGCAAAGCGGCACTTTGCATTTGGGAGATACGCTTGGCGTGCGAGATGTGAACTATGGCCGTGTGCGTTCCATGCTCGATTGGGCCGGCAAGACGGTTCAGGAGGCCCCGCCGTCAACTCCGGTGCAAATTCTCGGATGGAAATTCGCGCCAGCGGTCGGCGATATTATGGAAGTTCCCGCAGATCCAAAATTGTTGCGCAAATTGAAGTCCACGGAAATGGTTGGCCGTGCGACGGAAGACGTTGCCGCCATTAAACACATGTCGAACGAAGGAGAAGAAACAAAACAACATGTCTTGAATCTCATTATTCGCGCGGATGTTCTTGGATCGCTGGAAGCTCTGTTGGGCATGCTGGACACCATTAAACACGAAGACGTAGGCGTACGCGTCGTCGCAAAGGGCCTTGGGCATATCAATGAATCCGATATCTTGAACGCGGAAGCCTCAAAAGCGATTGTGCTCGGATTTAATGCGCGTCCAACGGCTGCCGCCGAAGGTTTGGCGCGCGACAAAAATGTCTCCGTGCGCGAATACAGCGTCATTTATCGCTTGTTTGAAGATGTGCTGGCGGAATTGCGCAATATGCTCCCCTCGGAAACGTTTATTACGGAGCTTGGTCAATTTGAAGTGCTTGCCAATTTCCGCAAAACAGATGAAGGACAAATCGTCGGCGGCAAAGTGAAAGGTGGTAAACTGCTCCCGAAGGCCAAACTGCGCGTGAAACGCGGCGATGCCTATATTGGAGAAGGGGAAATCGTCGCCTTACAAATCGGCCGCTCCGAAATTAAAGAAGCGCATGGCGGGCAAGAATGCGGTTTGCAATTCAAAGGAAAATCAAAACTTGAAATCGGCGATGTGCTCGAGGGATATCTTGAAGAACGCAAAACGCAGGATCTTGTCATTGAAGGAGTCACGAAGCGGTAAACCTATGCCCGAACTCAAACTTACCCTGTCCAATTTTGATCAAACGGTTCTTCAATCCCCCGTGCCCGTGTTTGTGGATTTTTGGGCGTCTTGGTGCGGGCCATGCAAACTTATGAGCCCGATCGTGGAAGCATTGGCGCAGGAGCTCGATGGGAGAGTGGTCGTCGGAACGGTGAATGTGGACGAACAAGGCGACCTCGCCCAGCGCTTCAATATCCTGTCCATCCCGACCTTCATCCTGTTCAAGGGCGGCAAGGCCGTCGACCAGTTTTCCGGTTCCATGCCTAAGGCAGATTTGAAGGCTCGGGTGGAGAAATATGTCTGAAAAACTCATTATCATCGGCACCGGTCCGGCAGGATACACCGCCGCCCTCTATGCGGCGCGGGCGGAATTGAAGCCGCTCATATTCGAAGGCATGGAACCCGGCGGCCAGCTCATGTGGACGACGGACGTGGAAAACTTCCCCGGGTTTCCCGCAGGCGTCCAGGGGCCGGAATTGATGCGGCTTATGCGTGAGCAATCGGAACGGTTCGGGACGCGCATTCTTGGAGAAACCGTTCTGTCCGTGGATCTGTCGTCGCGCCCGTTTCTCGTGAAGACGAATGCGGGTGCATATCGCGCGGAAACCCTCATCATTTCCACGGGCGCTTCGGCCATTTGGCTGAATGTGCCGGGCGAAAAAGAATATAAGGCCAGAGGCATTTCCGCCTGCGCCACATGTGACGGGTTCTTTTTCAAAGGGAAAGATATTCTTGTCGTCGGCGGGGGAGACGCGGCGATGGAGGAAGCAAATTTCCTCACCAAGTTTGCCAAATCGGTTCGCATTCTCGTGCGCAGCGACATCTTGCGCGCGTCCAAAATCATGCAGGACCGATCCGAAAAGAACCCGCAAATTTCCTTCGTCTGGAATACGGAAGTGAAGGAAATCCTTGGCGACGGCGTCCGCATGACGGGCGTGAAAGTGATGAACAACAAGACGAATGAGATGTCAGAAATGAAAGCCGACGGCCTGTTCATAGCCATCGGGCATAAACCGAACACGGGTCTCTTCAAAGGCCAATTGGCATTGGATCAAAAAGGCTATCTGGTTATGCGCGCCGGTTCCACGGAAACGGATATTCCGGGTGTTTTTGTGGCAGGCGATGCGGCAGATTGGAGATATCGCCAAGCCGTCACCGCGGCCGGCACCGGTTGCATGGCGGCGCTTGATGCGGAACGGTTTTTGGCGCATCGAGCATAGAAACAAAACGAATTTGCAGGGTCCATGGATGTCATAAAAAATAGACCCAGCGCAGAGAATGCGTGCTGGGCCGTCAGGATGGTGATGCAGCGGGAGTTTATTCGGGCTCGGTTTCCGGTTCGACGGCGAAGGTTCCATTGTCCGACATTTCCGCATTGATTTCGGCATTCCGTTCGTCTTCCGCTTTGACATATGCCACATATGTCTGAACCTTGATTTCGAGCGAGAACGGTTTGACCGAAAGAACGAAATCAGAGGATAGCGTACGCACGCGGTAGGTCTCTCCGTAGTCTGGTAAAAGCGCCACGTATGCCGTACCGACCATCAGATCATCGCCGGAACTGATCGGGGCGGGCGCCACGTGGTGCCAGAAACTCTTGGTCCAAACCATCTCATCGCTTGTCGGATCGGGAACAAGAATCTCGAGCCACGGCGGATTCTTCGAGTCATACGAAATGGCGAGGAAAGGGCTGCTGTTTTCCACGTCCATGCCGCGCAGAGTGGAGTAGGATCGCGGGCGTTCGCCGCGCCCGCACTCCTGGGCCTCATACGCTTCTCCGAGCTCGGCCCAATGAATGGTGCCCGTCCTGTGATCGGCCGGCTTTTCCGAGCTGAGCGGCAGCAGGCGCCTCCTGCCCCTGTGAAAAAGGATAATGCCGCGATTCGACAGGAGATGCGGCATCACGACGCCTCCCGTGTCCACGTCCGCCAGGATTATGCCGGGTATGATGTGTCCGGTTTCAGGACTGAATGTCCATAAACGCATGTTTTTTGCCCCGTATCTTGGGTACATGCCGGTCCATTCCGACATGGACTGTCTTGCGGTCGGCCGCGACAACCATGGCAAATTCGACAGGATCTGTCAATCGTTGCCGTATCGTGACGCGCCTGTTAGGATTCCTTGCATATGGCCAGTTACAATCATCAAGAAATCGAAAAGAAATGGCAGGAGCGATGGGAAAAGGAAAAGCCTTTTGCGGCCGTTGAGGATGCGAAAAAAGAAAAGCGCTATGTGCTCGACATGTTCCCGTATCCCTCCGGCGCCGGATTGCATGTGGGCCACCCCATCGGCTATATCGCCACGGATATTATTTCCCGCAAGCTCCGCATGGACGGTTTTCATGTGCTTCACCCCATGGGTTGGGACGCATTCGGCTTGCCTGCCGAAAATTATGCCATCAAAACCGGCGTGCATCCGGCCATCAGCACCGCGCAAAACGCCGCTAATTTCCGCCGCCAACTCACTCTGCTTGGCCTCTCCTATGATTGGTCGCGCGAAATCTCTTCCTGCGATCCCGCTTATTACAAATGGACGCAATGGCTGTTTCTGTTGTTTTACAAGAACGGTTTGGCCTATAAGCGAAAGGCGCCGGTGAACTGGTGCGAAAAAGATCAGACGGTTCTGGCCAATGAACAAGTGGTGGACGGCGCCTGCGAGCGCTGTGGCACCTCGGTTATCCAAAAGGAATTGGAACAGTGGTTTTTTGGCATCACGAAATACGCGGACCGTCTCATCGCGGGGCTTGAAGGTTTGGATTGGCCGGACCGCATCAAGACGATGCAGAAGAATTGGATCGGGCGAAGCGAGGGGGCGGAGATTGTATTTTCTTGTCATCCTGAGCGAAGCGATGGATCTCGAGATCCCTCGGTCGCTGTGCTCCCACAGGATGACACCCAGGAAATCCGCGTGTTCACGACGCGACCGGATACGATTTTCGGCGTTTCTTATATCGTATTGTCTCCGGAACATGCGCTTGTGGATGAGCTGACGACGGAAGAGCATCGTGAAGAGATGAATGCGTATCGCATTGCGGCGCGTGGCAAGTCGGAGCTCGAGCGTACGCAACTGGAAAAAGATAAGAGCGGTGTGTTCACGGGTTCCTTTGCGACGCATCCGATCACCGGCGACCAGATCCAAATTTGGGTAAGCGATTATGTGCTGATGACTTATGGCACCGGCGCCGTCATGGGCGTGCCGGCACATGATGAACGGGATGCCCTCTTTGCGAAAAAATACGGCTTGTCAGTCACGCAAGTCATCGCCCCGCACTCCGTCGACCCGAAAAACCCGCCGCGTCCGGGGGAGAAGAACACGGTTCGGAAGGTCGCGCATGTGATTTTGGAAAATGCTAAAGGCGAAGTATTGACATTGAACTTGAAAGGGGAGGAATGGGGAAACAATAAGCCGAAGACCTTGGTGATCGGCGGCATTGAGGAAGGGGAAACGGTGGAGATGACCGCGTTGCGCGAAATCCGGGAGGAAACCGGCTATGCCGACATTGAAGTGACCAAGGTCATGCCGATCGAATTCCACGCCGAGTTCTATGCCGCGCACAAGCGGGTGAATCGCTATGTGAAAACGACGGGCGTCGTCTGCCGGCTGAAGTCCGACAAGCGGACCGTTATCAGCGGCGAAGAACAGAAGTTGCACGACCTGGTTTGGGTGAAGCGGGTCGATGCGCCCGGCGCGGTGACCATTCCCGACGACGTCTTTCTGGTCCAGGCATACTTGAGCGGCGCGGAAACATACACGGACGCTGGCGTGCTCGTGAATTCTGGCGTTTTCAACGGCCTCACGAGCGTGGATGCCAAGAAAAAAATAGTCGAGGAGCTCGCCAAGAACGGGAAGGGTGAAGCTATCACCAAATACCGTTTGCGCGACTGGCTGGTTTCCCGTCAACGATATTGGGGCGCACCCATTCCGATCGTGTACGATCCGGAAGGGAAACCGCATCCGGTGAAGGAAGAACATCTGCCGCTTCTCTTGCCGACGGACGTCGATTATCTGCCCAAAGGCACGTCGCCGATCGGCACGTCGAAAACGTATGCGGCGCTCGCGGAGCAATTGTATGGCAAGGACTGGCATTTTGAAACGGACACCATGGACACCTTTGTGGATTCTTCCTGGTATTTTCTGCGCTTCACGGATCCGACAAATACGAAAACGTTTGCGGATCGTTCTCGCATCGACCATTGGTGCCCCATCGATCTGTATGTTGGTGGCGCGGAGCATGCCGTGCTTCATCTGCTCTATGCCCGTTTCTTCACTTATGTGCTCCATGATCTCGGTTATGTCGGATTCGAAGAGCCGTTTCGCTCTTTGCGCAATCAAGGCCTCATTCTGGGTCCCGATGGGGAAAAAATGAGCAAGTCGAAAGGCAATGTCATCAATCCGGACGACATTGTGATGGAATTCGGCGCGGATGCAATGCGTCTGTATGAAATGTTCATGGCGCCTTTTGACGTGGTGAAGCCATGGGACACGCGGGGCATCGTCGGCGTGCGGCGGTTTTTGGACAAAGTTTGGCATGTACGCGAACGCGTGAGCGACGGGACGAATGCGTCCTTGGCTCGCGTGGTTCACAAAACCACCAAGCGCGTCACGGAAGACATTCAGGCATTTCGTTTCAATACGGCCGTGGCCCAGCTCATGATGTGCGCCAATGAAATGCAAGCCGCGGAATGCATTCCCCGCGATTTGTTCTCGATCTATATCCGTTTGCTTACCCCGTTCGCGCCGCATGTGGCGGAAGAATTATGGGAGGTGACCGGCGAGAAGGGAACGGCGTCAACGGCGAGCTGGCCTGTTTTTGAAGAAGCGCTCACGAAAGACCATGTCGTGCAATTGGCCGTGCAGGTGAACGGGAAATTGCGCGGGACCATTTCCGTTCCCGCGGACATCGAGAACGCGGCGGCCAAGGAGCAGGCGACGACCGAGCCCAATGTCGCCAAGCACTTGGCGGGGCATCGCGTGCAAAAAGTGATTTATATTCCCGGCCGCCTGGTGAATTTCGTTCTCAAAGATTAAACAGCATTGGGTTTTCCACAGGCGCGTCTTGACGAGAGCGAAAAAATATGGTGAACTGTGAGCAATCAAAGAGCTCCCCCGCTCAACAGCGAGGGGGCTTTTTGTTTCCTCCATCGTTTGCTAAGGTTTTCCCATTATGAATATCGTGATTATCGGAACCGGATACGTTGGCCTCATCACGGGGCTTGGATATGCCAAGCTCGGGCATCGGGTTGCGTGCGTGGATGTCGATGGCGGGAAAATCGCCAAGCTCGACATGGGAGAAAGCCCGTTTTTTGAGCCAGGTTTGCAAGAACTCCTGCGTGAAATGCAGGAAGGCGGCTCCATCATGTTTACCACCGACCTGTCCTCCGTGATTGGAGATGCGGAAATCATCATGCTTGCCGTTGGCACGCCTGCCGCGCCGACCGGCGAGGCAAATTTGTCTTTTGTCTTCGCCGCCGCTGATGCGGTGGGACATTTGCTTAATCACGAAACGATTATCGCCGTAAAAAGTACGGTACCCGTGGGAACGAATCGCCGCGTGCTCGATCGTGTGCGCACGGCGATGGCCGAGGCCGGAACGGGGGATATCTCCTCTCTCGTGCAATCCGCTTCTTTGCCTGAATTTCTGCGAGAAGGATCGGCCATTGCGGATTTTTTTCTGCCGGATCGATTGGTCATCGGGGCGGACGATGAACCTACGCGCGCCATGCTCGATCTCTTGCACGAGGGCATTGCGGCGCCCCGCGTGTTTCTCTCCATCGAAAGCGCGGAACTTGCCAAATATGCGGCCAATGCCTTTTTAGCGACGAAGATTTCCTTCATCAATGAAATGGCAAATATTGCCGAATGCGTGGGAGCCGATATCCGTGGCGTGGCGCGCGCCTTGAGTCTGGACCGACGCATCGGGCCGAGTTTTTTGAACGCGGGCATCGGCTATGGCGGCTCTTGTTTTCCGAAGGATATTGCCGCCCTGCATCAGATGGCGGGCGCCAAGGGATATGATTTCAAACTTCTTTCTTCGGTTATCGAAGTGAATAATCGCCAGCGCGAGCTTTTTATTCGTCGAGTGGAAGAAGTCCTCGGCGGTTTGCAAGGCCGCGCGATTGCGGTGTGGGGGCTTGCCTTCAAAGGCGGAACGGATGATGTGCGGGAAAGCGCGGCGATCGATATTACGCAAAGCCTGTGCGGCCGCGGCGCGGAAATAGTCGCTTATGATCCGCAGGCCATGACGCAAGCAAAAGGCATGCTGTCTGACCGCGTGACATTTGCCTCCACTGCCATCGACGCCGCCACCGGATCTGAAGCCTTGCTCGTGCTGGCGGATTGGCCTGAATTTCGCACGGTATCTTTTGAGACTCTCAAGTCTGTCATGCTCGAACCTAGGATTTTTGACGGGAAAAATTGGTTGACGGATCTTGGGCTCGAGCGTCTCGGATTCGATTATCGCGGCGTCGGTTTTTCCCCCAACCCACGTCTCTAAATTTTTCTCATGCGCATCTTGGAGAAGATCGCTACATCGCCATCGCGGACTCTCACGGTTTTGCTGGCGGCTTTTTGCGTTGGCATAGCCCTTGGTTCCATCCCCACGATCTCTTTTCCTTTTGAAGGATGGGTTGGGAATGGTTGCGTCCTTGGTATAAGTTTGTTTCTCGTCTTTTTCTATTGGAAAAAACACGCGCTTCGTCTTTTTGTTCTCGTCGTTTTTACTCTTTGTCTTGGTCTGGCGCGCGGCGCTTTGTTTCTGTCGGTACCCGAAGCAATTGCCTTCGATTCCCCAGTTCAAATCCAAGGTCATGTGTTTGGAGAGGTTGAACAACGTTTGTCCTCACAGAGAGTCACTCTTGCGGGCGTTTCGATCAATGGCCGTTTTTTACGAAGCAATATTCTCATCCATGCGCCGCTTTATCCGATCATAAATACGGATGATGTTATTTCCCTAAATTGCGCTTTGCGCAGGCCAGAACCGATACAAGGTTTTCTTTATGATTTGTATTTAAAAAGCCGAGGAGTTGAAGCAATCTGTCAAAGAGCCTCGGCCTTTTCTGTTTCTTCTTCAAAGCACTCATCTGTTTCCGGTATGGTTTTGAGGCTGAAACAATTTCTTGTGCGACGATTGGCGCTTGCTATACCAGAACCCGCTTCAACATTTCTTGTCGGGCTTGTCTTTGGCGGTGCCTCTGGACTTTCTCCGGATGTACAGGATGTCTTTTCAAAGACGGGAACATCGCATGTCCTTGCGGCTTCGGGTTTCAACGTTTCTTTATTCACCGCGGTCTTTTTGGCTTGGGTCATGGAAACACGACTTGGCCGACGGCGTGGCATTGCCGTGACCTTTGTCTTGCTCGCGGCATACGTGATTATGGCCGGAGCCGTGCCAGCCGTGATGCGCGCGGCGCTTATGGGATCGGTTCTTCTTGTCGGTGCATGGACACGTCGCAAAGCGGATACGGTGAATCTTTTGCTCTTGGCGGCAGTCATCATGCTTGCCGTCAATCCAATAATTTTGTTTGCGGATCCTGGCTTTCAGCTTTCTTTTGTCGCAACGTCAGCGCTCATCTTCGTCTCTCCGCATTGGGAAAAATTCTTTTTGTTCATTCCAAGGCGTTTTGGTTTGCGCGAGTCATTCGTGACAAGTTTGGCCGCCTGCGTACTCACGATTCCGATCTCGCTTTGGCATTTTGCTTCCGTTTCGGCTATTGCGCCGCTGGCGAATCTCTTCGTATTGCCTTTTGTTCCGGCGCTCATGTTTCTTGGGCTTGCTGCGTTTGGAGGCGCAGTCATTCATCCATTTCTTGGCATGTTGATTGGTTTGCCTGCATGGGCCGGCTCAATTTTATTCCTGCGGCTCATCCAAATTATGGGAGCGACGCCTTTTGCCCGCATGCCATTTACCCATCCGCATCTTGCCGCTGTTCTTTCGATCATCCCTTTGAGCTTGCTTCTATGGCATTCCTGCAAAACAAAAAACGTTTAATGCTTCCAACGGTTTTATTGGGCGTATTCGTGTTGAGCTTTCTCTTGCGTTTTGCAGATCTTGGCCGCCGCGGACGAGGGGAATGCCGCGTATGGTTTTTGGATGTGGGGCAGGGAGATGCCGAATTTATTGAAACGCCGAATGGCATGCGCTTGCTTGTTGACGGTGGCCCGGACCGGTCCATTCTCACCAAACTTGGGCAAATTCTTCCTCCTTGGGACAGGCGCATCGATGCGCTTGTGTTGAGCCATTCCGACGCCGACCATGTGACGGGATTCCCATCCGTTCTTGAACATTATCATGTGGGAACGGTTTATGAATCCGGCATTTTGGGCAAAAGCGGACCGGCGCATGCATTTGCAAGATTCCAGGTGCCGCGGGTTTTGGTGAAAGCGGGCGACGCATTTCAGCTTGGAGGCGCTTCCATGGAAGTCCTCGCTCCCGCCGATGCAATTCCCGGCTCCGTGCCAGATCTCGCGAATACGTTTTCCCTTGTCTTGCGGCTTTCATGTGGCGGCCATTCTGTTTTGCTTGTCGGCGATTTGCCGGCCGAGCGCGAGCGCCGCATCATTCCTCTTCAGCCAAAAGCCGATGTGTTGAAGATCGCCCATCACGGCAGCCTAACCTCGTCCGATCCCGCTTTTCTTGAGGCAGTTCATCCGTCCGCGGCCGTCATCGAGGTTGGCGCGCACAATACATTTGGCCATCCGCATGCGATCATTTTAGAGCGCTTGAACAAACGCGGTATTCGTTTGTTTCGCACGGATCGGGACGGGGATATCTTGTTTCGGGCTTCAGGCGGCAGGTTTACGCTGGAGCCCCGCCCTTTGCCTTTTTGAAATTCCTGTGAGATGATTTTGCCGACTTTTCTCATTTCTCCTCTCCTATGGTTCATCCGCATCCTTCAATCGAACGCACCTTCGTTTTGGTGAAGCCCGATGGCGTTCAGCGCGGGCTCGTGGGCGAAATCATCCATCGCTTCGAGCGTGTCGGCCTCAAGCTTGTTTATCTCAAACTTTCCCTGCTCGACGAGAAAAAAGTTTGGGAGCACTACGGTAAGGACGATGCGTGGTTTCTCAAAAAAGGAAGCGGTATTCTGAAAGACAGGCAAACAGCGGGACTTCCCATCGAGAAGGACGCGCTTGGGTATGGAAAGGACATCATCGGCACGGTCGTGAAGTTCATGACATCCGGCCCGGTCATGATCATGGTTGTGCAAGGAAATCAAGCCGTAGCGGTTGTAAAAAAGCTCGTCGGGGGCACCGAGCCCGTTACATCCGACGTGGGAACCATTCGCGGTGACTTCACTCTCGACTCTTACCATCTCTCGACGATAGACGAGCGCGCCGTCAGGAATCTCATTCACTGTTCCGATTCTCCGGAGGAGGCGATACGCGAAATTGCGCTCTGGCTTACACCCGCCGAGCTTGTGAATTATCGTCTCGTGGGCGAGCAAATTCTCTATGACGTGAATCTCGACGGCATTTTGGAATAAACAAACAAGCCGCGCATCACATTGACCTTTGCGCGGTTCTATGATTGTTTGAAGGCTCCGGCATGGACGGGACCGTGCCGGTTCAATCCCATTTCCCGCGAGGGGTTTTCGCTTGGACGCCGAGACCATGCTGAACGAGTTGAGTGCTCTTCGGAGCCATCACGACGGCAACTTGCATCGGAATGGCATCGAATCTCGTCGGGCGCTTCTCCGGCATTTTCGCCAGGATCGCCGACGCCGCACGGAAGAACACATGCTTCCCGCGGCCATTCAAGGGCGTATCGGCCTGGTGGATCAGAATGCGCCAAGACTTTTGGGCGCATTGGACCTCCTCACGAATATTCGTCTCGAAACCACTTTGTCAGGATTTTTAAATCGCGCCCGGTTGCCGGGAGATGCGCCGCGCGATTTTCGCCGACGGGCCGAAGCCACCATGCTGTTTGACGCCGCCTGCGCCCTGGAATTGCTCGAAGAACGCACAAGTCTTCGGGGACTCAAGAACGCCATGCGGCGGTTCGCGGACGAAATCGAAGCGCAATTTTTCGTCGGCGGACATGACATGCGGTTTTGGTCCGTGCACGATCCGCAAAAGCATTATCACACGGTCTCCGTGGGCCGCCATCGTCTCGTGCCCGGTTCCAACCTTCTCGTGCGGCCGTGGAAATACTTCTGCCGCGAAATCAATTTGGGAAGCGCACGCGGCACATTCCCCGTTATTTTCGACCATCGAGTAAAGGAGCGATTCCCGACCTATCTCAAGGGGCTGAAGAACAGGGAAGATGCGAAGCGGGCAGACCATCCATTCGAAATCTTCGACCAGTGCGGGCTCAAGTTTCACGTCGTGCACGCGGACCGTGCCGTGGCCGAGTCGCGCGCGCTCGAGCTTCTCTGTGTGCTTGAGCAATTTGCCCGCGCAAAAGGCGGGCGCATTGTCGAATCATCGTCGGGGAATCTGGGTGCGGATGCGTCTCGTCTCGTCGATCCGCACAATCCAGTTTCTTCCAAGCGATATCGCGCGGCCAAATTCATCGTCTCCGTGTACGACGCGCACTTTGAAGTTCAGGTCCAAACCCTGCACGATCTCGCGGAAGGGGAAATGGCGACGGACGACGTCAATCATCGCGTGTATCGTCTCGGCCAATGTCTCACCTTTTATTTCCCCTGGCTGTTTCCCGAGCCCGTGTACGGGATTAACTGGGCAAGCAGTCGCGTACGCACCCGCCTTGTCGATTGGCGCATCGGTTCCTTGAACCTTCTCTCAAGTAGCACGGAATAATGTACCGCCCCGCGCCCTCTTCTATGGACGCGCGGCGGTTTTTTCTCCGTAGCAAAAAGACCGCCGATGGACGGTCTTTTTGCTGGTCGGGCTAGTGGGATTTGAACCCACGGCCTCTTGAACCCCATTCAAGCGCGCTACCCCTGCGCCATAGCCCGATGCGTGGCGAGTGTAACGAATGCAAGACCCTGCGGCAAGAGCGCGTCTTTGTGCTATCCTGTCGGCATCTATGAAACCTACCCTGTCCGATGCTCAAATGCTTGTGCGCGATTTATCCGTGATCGCGATAAGCATTCTTCTCGCCATTCTCCTTATCCGTTCGCACTTCACCGAGCAAGCGCTTGAGGCCACGCAGGGCCAGCTTCTGCTTGTCAGCTTTCTTGCCGGCTTGTTTTTCAGCTCCGCGTTTACGGCGGCGCCCGCCATGGTCGTGATCGGTCAATTGGCGCAAACAAACAGCCTGTTTGAAGTTGCCGCGGTGGCGGCCATTGGCGCCGTCATCGGCAATTTGTTCATCTATCGTTTGTTCCGCGGCGCAGTTTCAGATGATTTGGGACGCGCCTTCAAACGATTCGGCCATGCAGATTGGCTGCGGTTTATGCGTGATCGGCATTTTCGCTGGCTCTCCATCCTTATCGGCAGTTTCGCTATCATCACGCCGCTTCCCGATGAATTCGGCATTGCTCTTTTGGGCCTTTCCAAAGTTCCTGCGCCCATTTTTGCCGGCGTGTGTTATGTCACCAATACCATGAGCATGGTATTTATCGGTCTTGTGGCAAGGCATTTGGTCTGATGTCATGCAGAATTTCTCGTGCCGTTTGCCAACGCCGTTCCCATTCTTCCGCTGTCTCCATGGCCGCGCGGAACGCGGCAATGCCCCCTGCTTTTGCGACCGTTTCTCGATAGTGGTCGGGCGTTTCCCACGCGAGGCCATCGCATGAAATAAAGGTTGGCCGAATGCCCGCCTTGTACAAAGCAAGATTCCATTTTCCATAGAAAGAAAAATTGCGCGTGGCTCGCGTGCGCAGGATGATGGCGCGCGCGGCGCGGGAGTATCCCCAGCACGTGGAAATATAATCGCGCAAACGGTCTTCGCCGAGAGCCTTTGATAACAGACGATTCGCTTCCGTCTCGGTTTTTATTTGTGTCTTCGGATGTGTCCGCAGTGCGCGCGCGGTGCGTTCGCCGACAAACCAGTTCACGCGGGCCGCCCGCTTCGCGATGCGCGCGAGTTCTTCGGGATGGGTGCGTGCCCAATGTAGGGCGCGGTCAAAATCCAAGTGGAGCAAAGGATTGCGGCCGGCCGCTTCATGGCCTCGCTGTATCGCAGCACGATACGTGAGACCCACTCCGCCCCCTGTGCGTTTGATCACCTGGCAACCCATTTCGCGCAGGGCCGCCAGCAGGGCCTCATTCGTGAATTTTGTCGCCGTGATCACGATTTTGCCAAAGATTTTTTGCAGAACGGGAATTTGTTTTTTCAGCATCCATGCCAATCCGCCTTCCGGGTCGTGCACGCCGCAACTTAAAACAATCATAGGGGTTCAGCATACCCATCTTTCGGTGTTTTTGCACATGCGCTACCATGAGACAGGTAAACACCCTTATTCTTTTTTCTCCCTGTGTATGTTGAAAATGTCTTCCTGGGCCCATCACGATGCAGGCCTCGTCTTTTTGCGTTTAGCTTTAGGCCTCCCCTTTGTCGCTCATGGTTTGCAGAAACTTGGATCGATGGATCAGACCATTCATTTTTTCGCCACGCTTGGCTTGCCGGGACCATGTGCGTGGGGCATCGCCTTGCTTGAACTCATCGGCGGTTGCGCCGTTCTTTTTGGCCTGGGTCTCAAATGGGCCAGCGGTCTTTTAGCCATCAATATGTTTTTCGCTATCTTGCTCGTGAAAGGCAAGATGGGATTTTTCGGCGGGTATGAATTTGATCTCGTGTTGTTTCTTCTCGCTTTAGGTCTTGCCTTCTCGGGCGCCGGCATGTGTTCGGTTGATGCAAAACTGGGCAAAGGGAAAACCTGTGGCGCCTGCGAGAACGGGAGCTGTGCGGTGCACAAAGCGTAAAAGAATTTCGTGTCCATTTTTCGTGTCGAAGGCGGGGAAGCGCTGTTTGGAACCGTCGCATTGTCCGGCGCAAAGAATGCCGCATCAAAAATGATCCTGGCTTGTTTGCTTACGGAAGAAACGCTTGTCCTGCGCAACCTGCCGCGCCAACAAGAAACCGATATCGCGCGCGAGATCGTCGAGACGCTCGGCGCGTCATTTGCGTGGAAAGAACATCATACGGCAGAAGTATGCGCGTCGCGCATTTCGACGACGTCCGTTCTTGAATTGTCGCGGCGCAACCGCCTGTCCATTCTCGCGCTTGCCCCGCTTTTGCATCGGGCCGGCGAGGCCTTTGTGCCGAAAGTCGGCGGCGACTCCATCGGCCCGCGTCCCGTGAATTTCCATTTGGACATTTTGCGCAAAATGGGAGCCGTTCTTGAGGAGACGGCTGATGGATATCACGCGACCGTGCGCGGAAAATTAAAAGGCGCCTTGATCACATTGCCGTATCCGTCCGTTGGTGCCACGGAAACGGCGCTGTTTGCGGGCGTATGCGCGGAGGGCCGAACATTGATTCAAAACGCGTCTGGCGAGCCCGAGGTGAAACAACTCGTCATGCTTTTGCAAAACATGGGCGCCAAGGTCCAAATTAATTCCGGGCGCACGATTGAAATCGTCGGCATTGATCGGCTTGGTGGCGCGGAAGCGACGGTGATGCCCGACCGCATCGAAGCGGCTTCCTATGCCTGCATGGCGCTTGGAACCGGAGGAGAAATTTTCGTGCACGGGGCAGAGCAGGAGCATCTCATCACGTTCTTAAACGCCGTTCGTAAGATCGGCGGGGAATTCCATGTGCAAAAAGACGGTATTTGCTTCAAAGCCCCCAAAACCCCCAAAGCCCTTTCCCTCGAAACCGACACGCATCCCGGTTTTGCCACGGATTGGCAACAGCCATTTGCTGTCGTATTAACGCAGGCGAAAGGCGAATCTTTCATCCATGAAACGGTGTACGAAGATCGTTTTGGCTATACAGAAACGCTCAACCGCATGGGCGCAGACATTTCCGTATCGACAGAATGCCTTGGCGCATTGCCTTGCCGTTTTCGTGCCGGCAATCATCGTCACACGGCCATCGTCAAAGGCCCGACCCCGCTTATCGCCGCCGATATTGTAATTCCCGATATCCGCGCCGGGCTGGCCTTCGTTGTCGCGGCCCTTGTGGCAAAGGGGACGTCGACGCTCACCGGGCTTGAACATTTGGACCGCGGCTATGAACGGCTCGAAGAGAAGTTGAAAAATCTGGGAACACGCATTGAACGCACGGCATCTTAGTCGGAAAACGACGCTGGTTTTTTATATGCTACCATGTATGCACTATGTTTCTCACTCTTCTTTTCCAAAATCCCGCGCTTTTTCTTGCATGGCTTCTTGCTGTTTTTCTTTCTTTGTCCCTGCACGAATTTTCGCATGCCTTGATGGCGAAAGCACGGGGCGATAGAACGGCCGAGCGGGAAGGACGTTTGTCCTTGAATCCGTTCGATCATATTGATCCGGCCGGCCTCATCGCTTTTCTCGTGCTCGGATTCGGCTGGGCCAAACCCGTTCCCTATAATCCATACAATTTGAAGAATCCAAAATGGGATTCTGTCGCCATCGCTTTGGCGGGGCCGGGGATGAATCTCATTGTTGCCATTTTGAGCGCCTTTATTTTCCGCCTGCTTCTTCCTTCTCTCGGTCCTGCAAATTTGCTTACCGCTTTCCTTTTCCTTCTTGTTTTTCTCAATATCACCTTGATGGTTTTCAACGCGGTGCCCGTTCATCCGCTCGATGGGTCCAAGCTCCTGTTTGCCCTATTCGACGGCCCGCATCATGCCGCTTTGCGCGCATTCATTGCGGTGCGTGGCCCCCAAATTCTCCTTCTGCTTGCCATTATTTCCATTTTTACACCCTATGATCCGTTCTTTTTCGTCACCGGCCCCTCGCATGCCTTATGCAGCGCCTTTGTCGGGACGAATTGCATGAACGTGTTGAATTTCCTTTTTAGTCCGGTTTAGATTCCCCGTCATTGCGAGGAGGCCGCAACGGCCGACGAAGCAATCCTGCCGCCCGGCGAGTGGGTAGCAGGATTGCTTCGTCAACAAGCTTGGGGCCAATTCCTCGCAATGACGAGAAAAATGAACGAGAACAGCCGAATTCTTGACCGCCCCTGGGCCCCGTGGTACTTTACCGCCACGTTACTACGTAGATCGTAGAACACTGGCAAAATTCGCGAGCGTTCCACATTTCTTATGCCCACGATTAACCAACTCATTCGCAAGGGTCGTCATGCGATTAAGGCGAAAAGCAAATCGCCGGCCATGCAATACTCGTACGATTCTTTGCATCGCAAGCGTACGGATGCCGCCAAAGGAAGTTCATTCAAACGCGGCGTCTGCGTCAAAGTCACCACCATGACTCCAAAAAAGCCGAACTCAGCCATTCGTAAAATCGCCCGCGTGCGTCTTTCAAACGGCACGGAAGTGACCGCCTATATTCCCGGCGAAGGACATAATTTGCAGGAACACTCCATCGTGCTTATCCGCGGAGGTCGCGTGAAAGACTTGCCGGGTGTTCGCTACCACATCGTGCGGGGCGTCTACGATACCCAAGGCGTTGCAGATCGTAAGCGTGGTCGCTCACTCTACGGCGCGAAGAAACCGAAGGCCGCGAAGAAATAATAGTGCCGACCCCAACCGAAGGCAATGGTATTCTGAGGCCAGCAGGCCGAAGGATCTCTCGGATCTTAATCCAAATCGTCGGAGTACCCCATGACGCAGGGGGAAGCACCCGCCTTCGCTAAGGCTATCGCGGGGAGGCCCGACTCATTTTCTATCCTATGCGTGGGAAGCAAGCCCCGAAGCGTGAACTCTTGCCGGATCCAAAGTACGGCAATGTGTATGTCACCAAACTCGTAAACTACGTCATGCATGACGGCAAAAAGAGCACGGCTCAAACCGTTGTTTATACCGCCTTTGATTTGATTGGTGAAAAAACCAAGCAAAGTCCCCTTGAAGTGTTCGACAAGGCGGTGAAAAATGCCATGCCTGCCTTGGAAGTGAAAAGTAAGCGCGTGGGAGGCGCAAATTATCAAGTGCCAATGCCGGTGCGCGGTGATCGCCGCTACATGCTGGCCTATCGCTGGATCATCAATGCGGCGCGCGCCAAAAAAGGCCGCGGCATGGCCGAAAAACTTGCCGATGAGCTTATCGCCGCTTCAAAAAACGAAGGCGATGCCGTCAAAAAGAAAATGGACGTACAGCGCATGGCGGAAGCCAACCGCGCCTTCGCGCATTTTGCGAGGTAAAAAGGTTGAGAAGCTTAACCACCCTTCTCCGCTCTTCCCCTATGCCCCGTGAATATTCACTTGAACACACACGCAACTTCGGCATTATCGCCCACATTGACGCCGGCAAAACGACCACGTCGGAGCGCGTGCTTTTCTATACGGGCAAGAAGCACAAGATTGGCGAAGTGCATGAAGGCGACACGACCATGGATTGGATGGAACAGGAACGCGAGCGCGGCATCACCATCACGGCCGCCGCGACGACGTGTTTTTGGAAAGACCACCAGATGAATCTCATTGATACGCCGGGACACATCGACTTCACCGTTGAAGTCAAGCGTTCTTTGCGTGTTTTGGACGGAGCGGTCATGGTATTCGACGGCGTTTCTGGCGTGGAGCCGCAATCGGAAACGAATTGGCGCTATGCCGAGGATTATCACGTGCCGCGCTTGTGTTTCGTGAACAAATTGGACCGCACGGGCGCGGATTTTTACAAGGACATCCAGTCCATTTGGACGCGTTTGTCCAAAAAGGCCCATCCCATCCAGCTTCCAATAGGTACGGAAGGCGGCTTCAACGGCATTATTGATTTGTTGAAGATGAAGGCGTTCATGTATCGCGACGAGCTTGGAAAAGATATAGAGGAAATCGATATTCCGGCCGAGTACGCGGATGTGGCGAAAGAATGGCGCACAAAATTAGTGGAAGCCATTGCGGAAACCGATGAAGTGCTTACTTCCAAATTTTTGGAAGGGAAGGAAATCACCAATGAGGAGTTAAAACCAGCTCTGCGTCGCGCCACGATCAAAACCGACATCTATCCGATGCTGTGCGGTTCGGCGTTGAAGAACAAAGGCGTTCAACTTTTGCTTGACGCTATTGTCGAATATCTTCCGAGCCCACTGGATATTCCGCCGATCAAAGCTTTTGAACCAGATGACCATTCCGTCATTCTCGAACGCAAAGCTGCGGACAGCGAACCGTTCACCGCGCTTGCGTTTAAGATTGCCGCGGATCCATTCGTCGGCAAGCTGGCATTTTTCCGCGTGTATTCCGGGACCATCAAGGCCGGTTCCTATGTGCTGAACTCGAGCACGGGCGAACGCGAACGCATCGGCCGCATTGTGCGCCTACACGCCAATGCGCGCACGGAAGTGGACGAAGTATATGCCGGCGACATCGCCGCGGCCGTGGGGTTAAAGAGCACATTTACCGGTCATACTTTGTGCGATCCGGATCATCCCGCGCAATTGGAGTCCATTGTTTTTCCGGAACCGGTCATTTCGATCGCCATTGAGCCGAAAACAAAACAGGATCAGGAAAAAATGGGCATTGCTCTGCAAAAGCTTGCGGAAGAAGATCCGACTTTTCGCGTGCGCACGGATGAGGAAACAAGCCAGGTCATCATCTCGGGCATGGGCGAATTGCACTTGGATATTATCGTCGATCGCATGAAGCGCGAATACGGCGTGGAAGCAAATGTCGGCAAACCGCAGGTATCGTATCGCGAAACCATTAAAGGCGAAGCGGAAGCCGAAGGGAAATACATCCGCCAATCCGGCGGCCGCGGCCAATATGGCCATTGCGTTCTCCGCGTGGAGCCCAATGAAAAGAACAAAGGTTTTGAATTCGTCGAAGAGATCAAAGGTGGCGCTATTCCTCGCGAATTCATCAAGCCGATCGAACAAGGCGCCGAGGAAGCCGCCGAACGCGGTGTGCTTGCCGGTTACCCCGTGCTCGACGTGAAAGTGACCGTATTCGACGGTTCCTACCACGATGTGGATTCGAATGAAGCGGCCTTCAAAATCGCCGGTTCCATGGCTTTTCAGGAAGCCTGTCGCAAGGCCGGCATCATGCTGCTTGAACCGATGATGAAGGTCGAAGTGGTCACACCGGAGGATTTCATGGGCACCGTCGTCGGTGACTTGAATTCCAAGCGCGGGCAAATTCAGGAAATGGGAGAACGCTCGGGCGCTCGCGTCATCACCGCCTTCGTGCCGCTCGCCGAAATGTTCGGCTATGTCACGTCCTTGCGCTCGATGACGCAAGGACGCGCCTCTTCCACCATGGAATTCGACCACTATGAGGAAGTGCCGAACAATGTCGCCAAGGAAATCGTCGAAGCGCGCGCGGGCATCAGCCGCCGCATCTAGTTTGTCGAGACCAAAATGACCCGGCACTGGGTCATTTTGTATTCGTTTGTTGCCAGATATTTTTTCTGTTATCATGATACGACTATGCCAAACAACGAAGTCACAACTGGCGAAATCATGAGTTTCCTGCAGGAACACATGGTTACTAAAGAGGAATTGAAGCAGGAACTTTCTCACGAGGTTTCTGGCTTAAGAACGGAATTGAAGGATGAGATTTCTGGTTTAAAAACGGAATTGAAACAGGATATTTCTGGCTTAAGAACGGAATTGAAGGATGAGATTTCTGGTTTAAGAATGGAATTCAAGCAGGATATTTCTGGCTTAAGAACGGAATTGAAGGATGAGATTTCTGGCTTAAGAACGGAATTGAAGGATGAGATTTCTGGTTTAAGAATGGAATTCAAGCAGGATATTTCTATTTTGGGGCATGAGATGCATACGGATTTTGCCACCAAGGTCGAAATGAAGGAGATGCTCACGGAGTTCAAAGATGAAATCCTGAACGCCGTTGATGTCATCGCTCTCGAACATCAAACATTCAATCAGGAATTAGCCGCCATACATCTTCAGAATGGTCGACGGGATGAACGTCTTAATACCGTGGAACGCAAACTTGGTCTGACACCCGCATGACAGAATCTTTATTTTTAAATTGATGTCACTATGACCTCGCAAGGGGTCATTTTGGTTTTATCCGCGCTGATCATCGATGCGATACACGAGGATGTCGTGCTCGCTTTCGACATGGGTCCAGCCTGGAATGTGAAAGCCATTGGAAATGACCCGCGCTCCCAGGGGTAATTCTTTCAGGAGTTTCGGGACGAGTTTTCTCAATGCGCTGTTCAATTGATAGGTGAAAACAATCGTCGTCTTGCGCAAATCCGCGTTCCAGAAAGAGCCAAGGACGAAACGCGCGCGTTTGGCGCCGGCCATCCGCGCTTTCAACCATGACACCCAAACCAAAGCGGGCTGAATTTCGTACCCGATCGCTTCGTGAACTCCCGCTTGCGCCGCCGCGATGACGATGCGGCCGTCGCCCGACCCGAGGTCGGCGACGACGTCTTGCGGGGTCAGCTTTGCCGCGGCGATCAGGTGCTTGACGCGCCACGGCCGGGAACCAACATAAGGCGCCCCACCATGGAAAAGCGGCCAGAGCAAAGGAAGCACGATGCCCAAGGCCGCCACATACAGCAGGACGAGAAAGACAAGCGGGATTATGTTAGTATCCATAGCGTATGACCCATGAAATTCCGGCCGACGTGATCGCCGCATTCCCTCTTGGGAAGGTGAGTGAGATCGCAAATATTTCCCATGGCCTCATCCATCAAACATATCAGATCACGACCGAGAAAGGAATGTTCGTTCTGCAACGATTGCATCCCGTGCTTGCCGCCGCAGAAATCGCGGAAGATTTTCTTGCCGTTACGTCTTTTTTGTGTGCGAGCAATTTTCCGGCGCCGCATTGCATATTGTCGAGGGCAGGTTCCGTGCTTGTTCAGGACGAACAAGGGAAGTCGTGGCGTCTGCAGACTTTTCTCGCGGGGCATACCGTCCATCGCATCGACGATACGTCATCCGCGAAAGAATCGGGGCATTTGTACGCGCGATTTCATCGGGTAATGTCAACATTCCCGCATGCGCTCAAAACAAAACGTATAGGCCATGATACGCCCGCCCTATTCGCCTCGTTCAAGGAAACATCATCGGCGTTTGCCGACGACGCGCTTATGGATGGAGTGGAAGACGATGTGCGCCTTATCGTCGAGGAACTTCCCGCTCTTTTTTTGCCCGACCATTTGCCCTTGCGCATCATTCACGGCGATCCGAAAGTCTCGAACATTCTTTTCGACGCTGCGGGCAAGGCCACGGCGCTTGTTGATCTCGATACGTGCAATCATCGGCCACTCGCCGTGGAGCTTGGCGATGCGTTTCGTTCCTGGTGCGGGTTAGAAGAAGATCGCGCAGATAATCATTTCCGCCTTGATATTTTTGAAGCGGCTTGGCATGGCTATCGTGCCGCTGCGGATTTTCTGACGTCCGAGGAAATCGTCGTCACGGGGCAGGGAATCGGCCTTATTACCCTTGAGCTTGCGTCGCGTTTTCTCGCGGATTATTTTATCGATTCTTATTTTGGCTGGGATGCGAAACGTTACCCCTCTCGTCGCGCGCACAACTTGGCGCGTGTCCGCGGACAAATCGCGTTCTACAAGGATTTCGTTTCAAAACAAGGGGAGATTAAACGTATTCTTTGCGCTTGAGGTCTGCGTGATGTATCATGCCTTAGGTTATATACATCATTAATGTCAGACGATATGAATCAGCACATTGCTGTCCCAAAGACGCACGCGCAGACGGTGCTCGGATGTATCATGCTTGCGATGGGTGTCATACTCATGGCGTCTCTTTTGTTCCTTGCCCCGTCCCGATTTACCCAGGACGCCGTGGCGGCAACACGTCCGACCTCGGGTCCGCTTTCGCATCCCAAGCTTTTGGTTGCGAAAAAGGCAATGAAGACGGCCGTAGCTCCGAAAACAGCCATGGCGCCAAAACCGCTTTTGAAAAAGGCTCCCGCCGCAAAAACTCCTCAAGAAAAATCAAAAAAACCAGCAGCAAAAAAGCCCGCGCACAAATAATGTACCCGCAGGGAATTTTCCTTGCCTATGGCTGATGTATTCGCGGTTCTTATCACCTTGCTCCCAATCGTATTTGTTCCGTGGATTGACCTTGCCTACGAGCCGCCAAAAGTTGCAGGGATAGTATTCCTTGCCATAGCCGCCTGCTTTCACGCAGGCGCGCTTTGTTTGTTTGGGAAAAAACGCATGGAAAATATGCGAAACGTTTTCAGTCTCGTCGATTGGACGGTCATCGCTTTTCTTGCGGCGCTTGCCGTGAGCACGGTTTTTTCCGAAGATCAGCTATTTAGTTTCCTTGGCAGTGCCGAGCGTCGAACGGGATTCGTGTATTATCTCGCTGTTGCTTTGTTGTATGTCTATATACGTTTTGTCTTTTCCAAAAACGCCTGGCGCCTCCTCTTGCGCGCGACCATCGTCACGACGACGCTCGTCGCGGTTTATGCCTGCGCGCAAAGCATGGGGATTGATTTTCCCTCTTTGCGACAAGCTTTTCCCTTATACGGCGTTTCCGGTCCCCCGCGCGTTTTTGCGACCTTTGGCCATCCGAATTTGCTCGGGGCATATCTTGCGGCCGTATTCCCATTCCTGTGGTATGTTGCCTCGACAGATCCATCGCGTTTTTGGCGACGTTTTGGTTGCCTGGCTCTCGTTTTCTCCGTTCCCGCCGTCTTTTTAACCTATTCGCGCGCCGCTTGGCTTGCTCTTGTTGTCGCGGCTTTTGCGCAAGCCTTTTTATTTTTTCCTCGATTTCGTCGTATGGCCTTGCCGATATTTTCCATCGGCTTGTTCACCGCCATTCTCTTGTTTGCGGTTTTTTCGCATGGACTCGCGCCTTCGAGTCAGTACAGAAGCCCGTTGGTGTATCGAACGCTCTCCTTCGCAGACATTTCGCGCGGTTCAGCGTTGGCGCGTTTGAACGAATGGTCTTTTGCTTTTCCTCGTATCGCGCAAAAACCCATGTTCGGTCATGGACTTGAAACGTATGTTTTGCATTCCGGCGCACGAAAAAAAGACGCAAAGGAAACCGCGCCGGATTACACAGGCGCCGACCCCTCGATTGCGGACCGCATTCATCAACTTGCATTGGATACGCTATGGTCCAGCGGTTTGGTCGGGCTTGCCACCTTTCTTTTCTTTTTCTTTGCCACCTTCCGCTTCGCTTTTCGCCGATGGCAAGGCCAGATAAAATCACATCCATGGACCGCAACGGCTACAGCGAGTGTTATTGCCTACATCGTTGTCATGCAATTTGGTTTTGATTTCAGTCTTTCCTTTCTTTGGCTTCTCTTGGCCGCCGCCGCCATGCAAAGCCCTTCCTGTTTTGCGTATGAAATTTCTGCGCGAGAGGATTTCGTGCTAGAATGAAAGCTCCTATGGCCAAACCCGTTCGGCGCGCACCACTCTCACGCACACAAAGCGTGGCTCACAAAGCCGTCTTACTTCATACAAAGACGCGCGTGGTCTTGAAAACTATTTTAGTATTGTGTGGCGCCGCCAGCATCGCCGCCGTCGCCGCCGTTTTGACTATTCAACAGGCGCGCATAAAAATGACCATTGCTTTCCAATCACCCCTACAAGCCGCCGCCACGGCAAGAGCGGGGGATGCGGACGTGTCTTCTTTTGGCTTGCGTGTGCGGGGTTGGAATGATTCGGTATCTTTGCGCAGCATGAATCTTGCTTTGTTGGCCCGTGCGGGAGAACAAATACGAAATGCTTCCGCAGCGCCGATTGATGCAGGCACCATCCTTCAATCCTGCAGTTTATATGCGGCGTCCAATCAACGGCTTTCGGGACCCGTGCCGATTGTGAGTGGGCAAACCGCCGTATTTTTTGCGATGGATGTCGCGGTGCCAAAGGACGGGTGGGCACCGCTTCGCGTTCTCTGCGCCATTCGTTCCGATGCTCCGCCTTCCGTCTATGCGCTCGCTTTGCGTTCGTCATCCGACATACGGGCGGTCGCCACAGACGGACCACTTTCGGAAGAAAATATTTCTTTCGGTCTTGCGGGCGGGCCCATCAATGAGAGAGGACAACAGATGGCCGTGGTCATTCAGGATCAAGCACATACGATGAACACCACCGCGAATACCACATCATCAACCTCCACTCCTTCTTCCACCAATCCCTATACCATTTCCGCCCTTCATCCATTTTCCGTTTTTGGCGTCCAACCGCTCACGCCTTCCGCCACATCGCTTGCGCCGTCTATGACGGAAGTCCTGCGTTTTTCTCTAGCGGCCGCGCCCACTTCCTCCATCTCGGTGCGTGCCATGACATTCCGCGTGGGGGGAACGGACAAAGCAAATGCAGGATGGTTATTGTGCGATCGTCTTGGGAAATCGGCAAAATGGGGTTTGCGCGAGTCCACGGATCCGGATCGTCGATTGGAAAATGCCGGCGACTGGTCTTTTTATCAAGCCGACGGTTCGCCTTGCGCACCGAAGAAAAACCTGGCCTATGCCGTCGTCGATTTCTCCGCGTCGGGAGATCAGCACCCATTTTCCATCGGTCCAAAGGAAAAACGCACGGTATATGTGCGCGTCGATAGTTCTGAAGCAAGCGCCGTATCGCATGACGTGATGCGCATCGATTTAGTGCGCCGTCCCGCGGCGCCGGTCTTGGGTTTTGTTTGGTCCGATGGCGGGCCCTACTCTGATCGCGACCCGGGTCAGAATTTCCCGGTATTCGGAACGACGATTACATTTTGATTTTTTCTTACACACGTTTTTTTATGGCCAAGAAACTTCCGCATACACGATCAGCTGTGCGCGTTCGATCTTCTGTCGTCGTTCGTACCGCGGTTTTTGTCGCCGCCGCCGCCGTGCTTTCCGCCGCCGCCGCGTTCGCGACTCTTCGTTTTGCCGCGACAAAACTGACGCTCTCGGTCATTCCTATGGAAAAAAATCCGATAACCGTATCTTCTGGTTCCCAAGGAGTGCCTGCGCTCACCTTGGCATTCCAAGCCGGGACGGATGACCTTTTGCTTGAAGGAATTATGTTGGGGTTTTTCGCAGATGATGATGGGGACTTCACCCGAAAAATTGTAAATGACGTGCCGGTTTCAAGATTGATTTCTTCTTGCCGTTTCTTGGATGGGACGTCTCCTGCGTCTGATCCCGTCGCGGCGAAAAGCCAGATGAAATTTGTCTTGAACGATGTGTTGGTTCCTGCCCAAGGCACAAAACTTCTTCAACTTACCTGCGATCTTGTTTCGCAACCGCCTCAAGGGCAGGATCCGGACATTTTTGCGTTTACCCTTGCCAATGCGCAAAACGTATTGGCGCGCGTGGCAGTAAAAGGCGGCAATACCCTCAAAGCGCAAGATATTTTTCTCGGTCTTGCTGGTTCGCTGAATGCGCGCGGCCAGGATGCCGCCGTGCTTGTGAAAGAGGCCTCCGCTCCTGTTATTTCATTGGCAAGCGGCACGCCTTCTGGATCCGGTATCCCCGGTCGCGAGGAAGTGTTGCGTTTTAACATTTCTACCAATCCAACCCACGATATTAGTTTGCAGGCCATGACATTCAAGATTTTTTCCACAGATCAGGCAGGAACGGGATGGAATCAATGCGGTGCTGATAATCTCGTGACGGCATCTCGATTAGGCATCAGTTTGAGAAATCTGCTCGACCCCACAGATCCGTTTCCCACCTCGATGGCATTTGGCAATGGAAACGGCGGCCCGTGTAAATCGGGTGATGTTTTGCGTTATGTCCACATATCTTTCAATAGTTTCCAAATCAGTGGAGGCCAAACGCATGCGTTTTCCTTGCGTTTGGACACGTCTCGCGCAAGCGCAAGCGGCAATGATGTCCTACGCGTAGATATCCCCGCAGAATCGGAAATAAAAACTTTACATTCGTCCATCATTCCCTTCGCCTTCTTCTGGAAGGATATCGTCGCCCAGTTGTCCCGAGATGGCTCGAACGTAAAATATCTTCCGATCACGGGCGGCACCATCTCGTACTAAATAGCCGCGAGCAGATGGCCATGTTCACCGCGGAATTTCTCAAATCATTCGGTCTCTACTTCGTCCTCTTTCTCGGACTGGGAGGCCTTTGGTTTGTCCATCGTCGTGGTAAAAAAGGATCGCAAGCAACCTCAAGTTTTTTTCGTGATATAACGGCGCTTGCGCGAGAAGGGAAAATCGATGCGGTGGTCGGTCGCGCGGAAGAAATAGACCGGATGATTCATATCATCAGCCGCCGGTCCAAAAACAACCCCTTGCTCATCGGCGAGCCAGGCGTTGGAAAGACGGCCATGGTCGAGGGACTCGCGCGGCGCATTGCCCAGGACGATGTGCCAGAGGCTTTAAAAGGAAAGCGTTTGCTTGAATTGAATTTAGCCGAACTCATTTCGGGAACGAAATACCGCGGTGATTTTGAACAACGTTTGCGAGCAGTAACCAAAGCATTGGAAGCCGACCCGCGCGCGACGATTTTATTCATCGACGAAATTCACATCGTTGAACAGACCAAGGGCGTCGAGGGCGCTTTATCGGCGGCCGATGTCTTGAAGCCAGCCCTTGCCCGCGGCGATTTGCCCGTTATCGGTGCGACGACCTTTGCGGAATACGAAAAATACATTCGCGCGGAACCCGCCTTGGACCGGCGCTTCCAGCCCGTATTCGTGGCGGAACCGACGCCCATGGCAGCCTTGCAAGTATTGCGCGGTGTCCGCCCCTTGTATGAAGCGCATCATCAGGTAGACATCGACGACGCGGCGCTCGATGCTGCCGTCACGCTTTCCAAAAAACTTAAGACGCGTTTTTTGCCGGACAAGGCGATAGACCTTATCGACGAAGCCTGTGCCAAGGTTTCCGTGGAAGCGGCGGAGGAACATCGCATGCGTTTTGGCATCATGCATGAGGCGGCGAAAAAAGCGCATCGGCGGCAGGTGCGAGACAGGGCAAAAGAGAAGAAAGAAACCAAGCGTTCATCGGGCATGAAGCGCGTTTCAACATGCAAAGGTATGCGGCCATGCGTCACCAAGGAAGACGTGGCCGCCGTTGTCGACGAATGGGCCGAGCTGGCCAAGCGCGAACGATGAGCCATCCTCCCCTTTCGAAGGGGAGGTCTGGAGGGGTTGGAGGAATAGCAAAACCCGCCAGTCCTGCCAAAAAGGCTGGACGGCGGGTTTGTTTCTGACGGAAGAGCGGATAGCAGGCTAACAATGTTATTTTGTCCTGTCTTTTCTTCGGGAGCTTCTGCGCTCACTGATGCCCAACCTGTGGGCCGTCTGAAATTTGATCTTTCAATCAACAGAAGTCAATACAGTACCATTTTCTAGAGATTTTGTCAAGCGAAATGGGCCATTTACGGGCCAAAGAAGGCCTTTTCGATGATTTTCATCATTCCCCCGCGCATTTCCGACCCTTCAGACTCTTCTACCTCTTCCATCCTTCCCCTGGTATTTGCCTTTGCCGCTTTGACCGTCTTCGGCCACCTATCTTTATTCAACGGGGAAGGGTGGTCTTTTTTGTTCTTGACATGACTCCCGCGTAATCGCAAGATGCCTCTAATCATTATGAATACCGTCTTTCGCCGCATTCTTGCCCTGGCCCGCCGCACGGGCGATCGGATTATCGTAACGGACCCCGAGGGAGAAGAGGTTTTTGTATTGATGGGCTTGGATCAGTACGAGTCCATTCTCGGCGGCTCTACAGACGAACCAGGTCTTCCTCCGGCCCCGCCGCTCGAGTCAAAGCTCTCTGTTCCCGAGATCCCTCCTGACTTTTCCGAAATCCCCATTGAGGTTGAAGATCCGAGCCCTCTCTCTGTTCCCTCTACAACCTATCCTGCCCATGATCCACGACAGGATTCCGCCAACGACGATGGCAAGCGACAACCCACAACCTCTTCCACCGGCCTCACCTCCGTCTCTGTTATTTTGGCAGCGCCGCACCTTGTGGAAACTCCAACTCCGCCTCCTGCGACTTCCGAGGCAAAAGACGAAGAATTTGGCGAAGAACACTTCTATTTGGAGCCGATTGAATAGTCACAATTGGCCCTTGCACGTTTTAAAGGCTTCTGTTACACTTCGCCTCACGTTTACACAGGCATCTTTATTTATTCACTTTGAGCCGCGACCTCTTCCTTTATCGGAAGCGGCTGGCTCGCGAAACCGTTACGTATGGCCGAGGTATTTCAACGCAACAAGCCGCACGTGAATGTGGGCACCATTGGTCACGTCGATCACGGCAAGACCACTACGACTGCCGCTATTCTTGCTGTTTTGAACGCGAAGGGTATGAATGCCCAGAAGAAAGGTGTCGATGACTTGGATAAAGCTCCGGAGTCCAAGGCCCGCGGCATCACCATCGCCACGGCCCACTGTGAATATGAGTCCGACAAGCGCCATTATGCGCACGTCGACTGTCCGGGCCACGCGGACTATATCAAGAACATGATCACCGGCGCCGCCCAAATGGACGGAGCCATTCTTGTGGTGTCTGCCGCGGACGGTCCCATGCCGCAGACACGCGAACATATTTTGCTTGCCCGCCAAGTTGGTGTTCCAACCATCATTGTTTATCTCAATAAAGTGGACATGGTTGACGATCCGGAATTGATTGATCTTGTGGAAGCGGAAGTGCGCGATCTTCTCAAGAAATACAATTATGACGGTGACAAAGTTCCGGTCATCCGCGGTTCATCTACCAAGGCTCTTGCCAATCCGACCGATGAAGCCGCCGCCAAGCCCATTCTCGATCTCGTGAAAGCCATGGACGAGTACATTCCGGAGCCGATTCGTCAAACCGACAAGCCTTTTCTCATGCCAGTTGAAGACGTGTTCTCCATTGAAGGTCGCGGTACGGTGGTTACCGGCCGCATTGAACGCGGCATTGTCAAAATCAACGAAGAAGTGCAGATTGTCGGCATGCGTGAGGAACCGATGAAAACCATCGTGACCGGCATTGAAATGTTCAATAAACAGCTGGACGAGGGTCGTGCGGGCGATAATGCCGGTCTTCTCCTGCGTGGAGTAAAGAAGGAGGAAGTCGAGCGCGGCATGGTGCTTGCAAAACCCGGTTCCATCACTCCGCATACGGAATTCATGGGCGAAGTTTATGCCCTCACGAAGGAAGAAGGTGGTCGCCACAAGCCATTTTTCAATGGCTACAAGCCTCAATTCTACATCCGTACCACGGACGTAACGGGTGAAATAACCTTGCCGGCCGGTACGGAAATGGTCATGCCGGGCGATACGGTCAATGTCACGATCAAGCTCATTGTGCCGGTTGCCATGGAAGAGAAAATGAACTTCGCCATTCGCGAAGGTGGCCGTACGGTAGGCGCCGGCGTGGTGACAAAAATTGTGAAGTAATTAAGTCCGTGTTCTTTTGGACCTTGTGCAGACCACCGCCCGCAAAACTGATACAACGGAAGCTCCGCGCATTCGCATCAAGATCCGCGCCTACGATCATAAGATCATCGATCAAGCCACCCAAACCATCATCCGCACTGCGGAACGGTCGGGAGCGAAAATCCTTGGCCCGGTTCCTTTGCCAACGGAAAAGCGCCGGTATACCGTGAATCGTTCCACCTTCGTTCACAAGGACGCGCGTGAGCAATATGAAATACGCGTGCACAAACGCATGCTCGATATCATCGAACCCAATGAGAAGACCATCGACGTTCTCATGACATTGAATCTTCCCGCCGGCGTGGATATCGAAATTAAAACTTAGTCCGTCCCGCGTTTCCGCGCCTCACTCCGTTCCCGATCCGCAAGATCGGGAACGGGAATAAGGCGCGGTGACCCATCAAACGTTTTCAGAACACGGAAGAAAGATCCCACGATTCGTCTGAGTTGCATCGGGGAAAACCTTCCGGCCGCTTCCGCATTCGTTTTTGAGGAAATCATCATTATCAATTTAAATCCCCAAAGCCTTTGTTCCGTTACGAAAAGGCTGGAAGCCGTGTGTGGAAAAGTAGAACGTAGAACGTAAAACGTCAGACATAGTCCGACGTCCCACGCTCCACGTTTCACATCTCAACGCCCGACTTCTGGCTTTTGTGTTAAGAGGCCAGAGATGATAAGTCCCATTGGACATAAACGTAAGGACCTATGTCATTTGTGATCGGTCGCAAACTTGAAATGGCCCAGGAATTCAAAGGAGATGGTTCTGTGGTTCCCGTTACCCTCATCAAAGTTGAGCCAAACACGGTTGCTCAGATCCGTACCCGAGAAGCGGACGGCTATGTCGCCGTTCAACTGGGTACCGCCATCACGGGCCCGCTCAACAAACCGGAGAGCGGCCACCTTAAGGATTTGCCGAATTTCGGCGTCTTGAGGGAATTCCGTGTGGACAAGACAGATTTGAAGCGCGGAGACGCGGTTGAAATCTCGGTATTTATGCCGGGAGTAAAAGTGGATGTGGTCGGTTCTTCCAAGGGCCGCGGCTTCCAAGGCGTCATGAAACGCCACCATTTCTCTGGCGGTCCCGCGACCCATGGTCAGAAAGATCAAAAGCGCATGCCAGGATCCATCGCTTCGCAACGCCAGGGTCCGGTAAGCAAAGGTCAGCGCATGGCCGGCCACATGGGTGATCAGCGCGTGACGGTCAAAAACCTGGAAGTGATTTCCGTGGATGCGGCAAACCGCATTCTCGCCGTGAAGGGCGCCGTTCCTGGCGCACGCGGCGGATGGCTCCTCATTATCGCTCGTGACGGTAATCACGTATGGCAACGGTAAAACTTTACAACCAGGAAGGAACGATTGTCGGCGATCTTGCCTTGGACGCCGCGCTGTTTGAGGTGAAACCGGATGCGGCTTTGGTTCACGAAGCCGTTCTTGCCCAACAAGCCAATAGCCGCCAGGTACTTGCACACACAAAAGACCGCAGTGAGGTGGCGGGAAGCGGAAAAAAGCCGTGGAAGCAAAAAGGCACGGGTCGCGCCCGCCACGGTTCCCGTCGTTCGCCGATCTGGGTGGGCGGAGGCATCACCTTTGGTCCGACGCATGCGCGCAATTTTTCCGTGAAGATGAATCGCAAAGCGCGTCGCAAAGCGCTTGCCATGGTGCTCACCGATAAGGTTGCTCATCAACAGTTCGTGGCCATCGATTCCTTGAAGCTTGCAAAAGCCAAGACGAAAACCATCGCCGGCATTTTGAAAAAACTGCCGATGTCCGGCAAGAAAACCATCATGATACTCGAACAGAAAAACGAGGAAGCTGTGCGCGCCGCGCGCAATATTCCGCGCGTGTTGACCATTGCGGCGACAAGTCTGAATGTGGTCGACATGCTCGCCTATGACCGCGTGATCGCAACCAAGGAAGCCATTGAAGTTATGACCAAGACATTCACCCACGCCTAATATGGGTATTCTCGACCGCTTCAAATCCAAGAAGGAGCAGGAAATCAGTACGCCTTCCGCGTCGGCCCCAAAAGCCAAGGGAAAGGATGCAGGTCCCAAGGCCGTCGAATCAACAGCCATGCGTTCTGCTCCAAAGAAAGGCCTCTTGTCTCCAGACCTCGTGCACATTTTGTTGAAACCGCTTGTGACGGAAAAGGCAGCCGCTCTTGCCTCCAAACACCAATATGTGTTTCGTGTCGCCATGGATGCCAATCGCATTCAAGTGAAAAACGCAGTAAAGGCGCTTTACGGCGTGACACCGACTTCCGTCAATATCCAACGTGTCCGTGGGAAATTCGTCCGCTTCGGTCATTCCATGGGTCAACGCCAAACTTGGAAAAAAGCCATTGTGAGCCTGCCAATAGGCACAACCATCGACGTGCACGCCGGCGTCTAAACTCTTATGCCCGTCAAACGCTACCATCCGACATCCGCTGGCCGCCGCATCTCGAGCGTCGACGCTTTTGCCGATATTACGAAATCGTATCCGGAAAAGTCTCTCACCATTCCTCGCAAGGAATTCGCCGGACGCAGTCACGGCAAAATCGCCGTGCGCCACAAAGGCGGCGGCGCCAAACAGCGCATTCGTCTCGTGGACGGCGTGCGCCATCGCTTCGATATTCCCGCGAGCGTTTCCGCCATTGAATATGATCCGAATCGTGGCGCCCGCCTTGCGCTTATCACCTACAAGGATGGGCTCAAGAGCTATATCATTGCGCCGACCGGCCTCAAGGTAAGCGACGTCATTCTCTCCTCGCGCGGCAAAGGAGAAATCCAAAATGGCAATCGCTTTGCTCTGGAGCATATCCCCGTTGGTCTCATGGTCCATGAAGTGGAGATGACGCCGGGGAAAGGGGCCCAACTCGCGCGCGGCGCCGGTACCGGCATTCAGCTCATGGCGGTGGAAGGTCCCTATGCCACCTTGAAACTGCCTTCTGGGGAAATGCGCATGGTGTTCAAAACATGCATGGCAACTATCGGTCAAGTTTCAAACCCGGACCGTCGCCTTATTCGCTGGGGCAAGGCCGGCCGCAACCGCCATCGGGGCATTCGCCCGACCGTGCGCGGGAAAGTCATGAACCCGGTTGACCACCCGCACGGCGGTGGCGAAGGCCGCAACTCCATCGGTTTGAAGCATCCGAAGACGCCGACAGGCAAGCCAGCGCTCGGCGTTAAGACGCGTCGCAAACAGGCTTCAGATCATCTCATCCTCGAACGCCGTCCCAAAGGCCGCTTCGTAGGCGGAGCCGTCTAAACCCATCCTATGTCCCGCAGTTCTAAAAAAGGTCCCTATGTGGATCAAAAATTGCTGAAAAAAGTCCTGAAGCTCAAGCCGGGCGACAAGACCGTGATCAAGACATGGGCCCGTGCCTGCTCGATCACGCCGGAAATGGTCGGCTTCACGCTCGGCGTGCATAATGGCAAGGACTTTCTTCCGGTACGCGTGGTCGAAAACATGGTCGGCCACAAGCTCGGTGAATTCTCCTTGACCCGTAAATTCGTCCGTCACGGAGGCAAGCTCCAGAAGGAAATGGAAACGGCCGCCATGCCTTCGGCCGTCGCCGCGTCTGTCGGGAAAGCCGCTCCGATTGGGAAAGCCGCTTCGGCCGGCAAGTAATTAAGTAGACCGATTGATACTCCTATGGAAGTCCGAGCCCATGCCCGCCACGTTCGCCTGTCGCCGCGCAAGGTCCGGTTGGTCATCAATGCCATCCGCGGCAAACGCGTGGAAGACGCGCTGACCCAGTTGCGTTTCATCAATAAGGCGGCTTCATTGCCAGTGATGAAACTCCTGCAGTCAGCCGTGGCGAACGCCGCGCACAATAACAAGTTGGACACCGCGACCTTGTACGTGAAGGCCATTACGGCCGACGGCGGTCCGTTTCTCGCCCGCTGGCGCGCCCGCGCCTTTGGTCGCGCGGCGCCGATTCGCAAACGCACGTCCCACATCTCCATCGTCCTCGACGATATCGCTTCTAAAACAAAAGGCTAGCCTTATGGGTCATAAAGTACATCCAAAAGCGTTTCGTCTGGCCGTCACACATGGTTGGGACGCGAGTTGGTTTGCAGGGAAACGCGCGATGTTTAGCACGTTCTTGCGTGAAGACGTCACCATGCGCGCTTTCCTCAACAAAGAACTGCGGGAGGCCCTCGTCGATCGCATCGAGATCGAACGCGCGCGCGGCAAAGTCATTGTCGCGATTCATACCGCGAAACCAGGCGTGATCATCGGTCGCGCCGGCGCCGGCATCGACGAAATTGCGAAGAAGCTCAAGCGGCGTTTTTTCCGCGGCCGCAAGGTTGACCTGCAGATTCAAGTGAAAGAGATTCAAAATCCGAATCTCTCGGCTCGCATCGTGGCTTTGCAGATTGCGTTTGATCTCGAAAAGCGCATGCCGTTTCGTCGCACCATGAAATCCACCATTGAGCGCGTGTTGAAAAGCGGCGCGCAAGGGATCAAGATCACCATCGGCGGCCGTTTGAACGGCGCGGAAATCGCCCGCGTGGAAACTCTGGCGAGCGGTAAAATTCCGCTGCACAATTTACGCGCGGATGTGAACTTCGCTTCTCTTCCTGCGCGCACCATTGCGGGTGCCATCGGAGTGAAAGTTTGGATCAATCGCGGGGAAGTGTTTGAGACAGCGAAAGAACCCGAGAAGCAGGCCGCCTAACCGGATCCCCTATGCTTATTCCGAAGAAGGTAAAACACCGCAAGTGGCACAAAGGCCGCGCGCGCGGAAAGCGTCTGGCCACGCAAAAAATCAGCCTTGCCTTTGGTTCCTTTGGCTTGAAAGCCATGACCGAAGGATGGGTGACTTCCCGCCAGATTGAAGCCGCGCGCCGCGCGCTCACGCGTACCATCAAGCGCGGGGGCAAGGTCTGGATACGCATTTTCCCGGACAAACCCATCACCACCAAGGGTTCCGAGATGCCGATGGGAAAGGGAAAGGGCGCTGTTGACCATTATGTCGCTGTCGTTCGTCCGGGTACCGTCATGTTCGAAATGGACGGGGTCGCGCCTGACCTTGCTCGTGAAGCCATGACGCTCGCTTCCCACAAGCTCTCGGTTCGCACAAAGATTGTGAATCGTGACCTCTTCTAACCGCCTTTCGTATGGATACGCAACCCCTGCCAAAAACGCCAGAAGCTCTGCGCACCGCGATTGCGACCGCCGAGAATGCCATGCGCCAACTCCGCTTTCAGGCGTCCGCCAATCAGTTGAAGCGGGTGCGTGAAATCCGTACCCTGCGCGTCCAGATTGCCCGGCTCCATTCAGCTCTCACTGCCGCGCTTGCCTAATCCTATGCAGAACACGCAACAATATCCATCGCCCGCCGCGCGTACGTTCCGCGGCATTGTCGTTTCGGACAAAATGGCGAAAACGATTGTGGTCAAAATCGACCGCACCGTCATTCATCCAAAATACGGCAAGCGCTATGTGCGCAGTGAAACGTACAAGGTGCACGATGAAAAGAACGAGCACAAGATCGGCGAGGAAGTGACCTTCGTTGAATGCCGTCCGCTCTCGCGCGATAAGCGCTGGCGCGTGCTCGCAAAATAAGGCTTTGAGGCACTTGAAACATTTGAGGCCGTAAAACCTCATGCATCAAAACCCTCACATACCTACTCCTATGGTTCAACATCGCACCATGCTCCAAGTTGCGGACAACACGGGCGCTAAAAAGCTTCAAGTGATTCGTGTACGCGGCGGCTATCGCAAGCACTATGGTTCCATCGGGGATATCGTAAATGCCGTCGTGAAAATAGCCGTCCCCCACGGGACGGTGAAAAAATCCGACGTGGTGACCGTCGTCATCGTGCGTACGCGCAAGGAAACGCGTCGCAAAGACGGGACCTATATCCGCTTCGATGAGAACGCCGGCGTGATCATCGACCCCAAGTCCAAAGAACCGAAAGGCACGCGTATCTTTGGCCCGGTCTCGCGCGATTTGCGCGCCCGCGGTTTCAGCAAGATTATTTCGCTCGCGCCGGAAGTGCTGTAATCGTGGCTTCCTCGACCGCTTCACGTTCTACGCTCCACTCCCTATGAAAATCAAAACCGGAGACAAAGTCCGCATCATTGCGGGCAAAGACAAAGGAAAAGAAGGAAATGTCCTTCAGGTGTTCCTCGCAAAGGAGCGCGTCATTGTTGAAGGCGCAAATATCGCGACGCGGCATTTGCGCGGCCGCACGGATGCCTCGGGGCAAAAAGTCACATTCCCGTCTCCGATCCATGTCAGCAATGTAAAGCTCATCGGTCCGTCCGGGAAAGGTGGTCGTGCGGGATACACCTTGGTTAAAACAGATGGCGGCATAAAGAAGATCCGCGTTATTCGTTCCAAGGGTTTGGTCGAAGAGATTGTCTAATCGTATGGCTTTGCACGCATTCTACAAAACGGATATCGTCCCCAAACTTCAGAAAGAGTTTGGGTATCCGAATATTCATGCAGTTCCGACCATGCGTCAGGTAACCTTGAATATCGGTCTCGGCAAGGGATTGAAAGATGCCAAGTTTTTGGAAACGGCAGAGCGCACCTTGCGTCGCATCTCCGGCCAGCAACCCGTGAAGACCAAGGCGCGCAAATCCATCTCCACGTTCAAGATTCGTCAGAACATGGTGGTGGGAATGAAAGTAACTCTGCGCGGCAAACGCATGTGGGATTTTCTGGAGAAACTGATCAAAGTATCCTTGCCGCGCGTGCGCGATTTCCGCGGCGTTTCCCCGAACGCATTCGACGAAAGCGGGAACTACTCCCTGGGATTTACCGAACACATCGCCTTTCCGGAGATTCCTGCAGAGGACGTGGACGTCGTTCACGGCTTGCAAGCGACGATTGGCACCACGGCCAAAACCGCGGCGGAAGGCCGCGCCCTTCTAAAGCATCTCGGGTTCCCCTTCCGGGACTCGGCGAACGCCTAGCGTATGGCAAAGGCCAATCAAAAAGCCAAATCCAATCGTAAACCAAAATTCTCGAGCCGCATCGTCAATCGATGCTGGCGTTGCGGACGTCGTCACGGATTCATCCGCGACTTTAAACTCTGCCGTATCTGTTTCCGCGAACTAGCGAATCGCGGGGAGATTCCGGGAGTGACCAAAGCCAGCTGGTAAGCCATGTACTCCTATGATGACCGATCCAATTTCCGACATGCTCACCCGGTTGCGCAATGCGTCCGCCGTGCGCAAAGCCGATGTCCAACTCCCGTTCTCCGCCATGAAATTCAGCATTGCGAAGATTTTGGAGAAGGAAGGTTATATTATACGCGCTGAACAAGTTATTCAGGCAAAGCGCCCGACTCTGCGCATTGTGCTCGCCTACACGGATAAAGAACCGCGCATCCGCGCCGTGAAGCGCATTAGCAAGCCAGGCCTGCGCGTATACGCGAAAGCCGACGCTTTACCCCGCGTCATGTCCGGCTTCGGCCTTGCCATTATTTCGACACCCAATGGTCTCATGACGAACAAAGAGGCCCGTGCCCGCCGTCTTGGCGGAGAAGTGGTGTGCGAAATCTTCTAATCAAACCCCTATGTCCCGCATTGGCAAAAAACCCATTATCCTTCCCGCCGGCATTACTGCCGAGGTGGCGGGCGTTCAGGTCAAGGTGAAAGGCCCCAAGGGGGAATTGACCCACACATTCGATCCGCGCGCGACGGTTGAACTCTCGGAAGTCGAGGGCCATACCCAGCTTGCGGTGCGCGTGGCGCTTGAACAGGATCCCTTCGAACGCGCCTTGTGGGGCACCGTGCGCGCGGTTATCGCAAACGCGGTTACCGGCGTCACCCAAGGCTTTACCAAGGGCTTGGAAATAAACGGCGTCGGGTATCGCGTCAGTTTGAAAGGCCGCACCCTTGTTCTCACCGTCGGTTTCAGCCACGATGTGGAAGTGGCATTGCCGCAAGGCATTGAAGCGAAGGTTGAAAAGAACACGATTACCCTCACGGGCATTGATCGCCAATTAGTTGGGGAAACGGCAGCGAAAATCCGTGCCATTCGCCCGCCGGAGCCCTATCTCGGGAAAGGAATCAAGTATACGGACGAAGTTGTCCGTCGCAAGGCCGGTAAGGCCGCCAGCAAGGCCGCCGAGTAAAGCGAAATCATATGCCCATTAGCATGAAAGCGAAACATGAACGCGCAAAACGCCGCGCCCGTCGAACCCGCGCCCGTATTTTTGGCACGGCTGCCAAGCCTCGTTTGACGGTGAAACGCAGTTTGAAACATCTGTACGCCCAGTTGATTGACGATGCCGCCGGCCGCACGCTTGCCGCCACATCCGATCTTTCCACCAAGGCGTCCGGGAAACCGATTGTCATTGCCAAACACATTGGGAAAGCTCTGGCGGAAAAGGCCAAGGCCGCCGGCATTACCGTGGTAGTGTTCGACCGAGGTTCCTATCGTTATCATGGCCGTGTAGCCGCTTTGGCTGATGGGGCCCGCGAAGGCGGTCTCCAGTTCTAGTCGATTTCAAGCCTATCTCTATGGACCAACAATCAAGTTCGCAATCGAAGCCCGCCTCAACGCCCGCCTCTCGCGGGCCCCGTTCGTCTTTTGGCGGGCGTGGTCGTTCTTCCGGCGGCTCTTCTTCCGGGGGAGCTGGTGGTCGTTCCGGCGGCGGAGGACGCCGCGGCGGCGGGGGTCGCCGCGAAGAGCGTGAAGTTCGCGAATTCGAACAAAAAACCCTTGCCTTGGACCGCGTGACGCGCGTTACGGCAGGCGGCAAGCGCATGACATTTCGCGCGGCGCTTCTCATCGGCGACAAGAAAGGCCGCGTGGGCTTTGCGGTGGAAAAAGGCCTCGACGTTCAAATTTCCATGGACAAGGCTTATCGCAAAGCAAAGAAACATCTCATCCGCGTGCCGCTTGTGAATGGCACCATTCCGCATGCCGTCTGGACCAAGTTCGGCTCGGCGGAAGTCATGATCAAGCCGGCCCCGCAAGGAACAGGTCTCAAGTGTGGCGGTGCTGTGCGTGCGGTGTTTGAATTGGCCGGCGTCCCAAATGCCGTATCAAAGATCTTCAACTCAAAAAATAAAATCAATATTGCAAAGGCAACCTTTGAAGCGATCAGCAAGTTAAGTCTTCCTCCGCCCAAAAAAGAAGCCCAGCAACCGGCGGTCAAAACCAAGGCTTAATCCCATCCTCGTATGCCACTTCGTCTCCATACCATCAAACCAAATACGGGCGCCCGCAAAAAGTCTTTCGCGGTTGGCCGCGGTTTGGGTAGCAAGGGAACCTATTCCGGTCGCGGAGCCAAAGGCCAACGCGCCCGCTCCGGCGGAAAAGGTGGTTTGCAGAAACTCGGTTTCCGTAAACTCATGCTTTCCATGCCAAAGGCCCGTGGGTTTACGAGCGCTTATGCCAAACCGTCTGTCGTGAATGTGGGCGCCGTTTCCAGGGCATTCCAAAGCGGGGCAACCATTACGCCGGATGTCTTGCTTAAGAAGGGCCTGGTTCCGAACATGTCCCATGGCGTTAAAGTGCTTGCGGATGGGGAGATTTCCATTAAAATAACCGTGGAAGGCTGCCGCGTTTCTGCGGCGGCAAAGAGCAAGATCGAAGCCGCCGGTGGCATCGTGAAATAATTTCACCATTCTATGATCACCTTTGGCCGCATCTGGAAGACACCCGAAGTGCGCAACAGTTTATTGTTTGTTGCGGCCATGATGATCGTGTTCCGGCTTGCGGCGCATGTGCCGGTGCCGGGAGTCGACGCCGCGGCCTTGACCAAGCTGTTTACCGGAAACCAATTTCTCGGCTTATTGAACATTTTTTCCGGCGGCACGCTCGCAAGTTTTTCCGTCGTAGCCCTCGGCGTTGGCCCGTTCATTACCTCTTCCATTGTGTTTCAGCTGCTTGGGATGATTTTCCCGAAATTTGAGGAAATGCAAAAAGAAGAGCAGGGACGCCAGAAAATGAATCAATGGTCTCGTCTGCTCACGGTCCCCCTCGCCATTCTTCAGGCCTATAGCCTCCTCCTTTTGTTTAAACAGCAAACGGGCGGTTCTTTGTTTACGGCCCATGATGCGTGGACGCAAATTTTTGCGATCGCAACCATGACGGCTGGCACCGTATTCCTCATGTGGATTGGCGAGCTTATTTCTGAAAAAACAGTCGGCAATGGCACCTCGCTCATTATTTTCGCCGGCATTATTGCCGGATTGCCGACCTTCTTCTCGCAGGCTTTGGCAGTCTATGATCGCAGTCAATTGGTCACGGCCATTCTGTTTGCCGTTCTTGCCATCATCACCGTGATCGGGATCGTGCTCATCAATGAAGCCCAGCGCGATATTCCCATTCAGTATGCGCGCCAAGTGCGCGGATCAAGATTGGCGGGCGCCGTCACTTCGCATATTCCGCTCAAGCTCAATATGGGTGGCGTGATTCCGATCATTTTCGCCGTTTCCCTCATTTTATTCCCGACGGTCATCGCGCAATTCTTTGTGAATGCGCGTACGCCGGCCATACGCACCGCAGCCGCCATGGTCATTCAATTCTTCCAGAATCAACTTGTGTACGGCATCATATTTTTCGTCCTCGTATTTGCCTTCACCTTCTTCTATACCTCGGTCGTGTTTCATCCGGACACGGTTGCAGAAAATTTGCAGAAGCAAGGGAGCTTCGTCCCTGGCATTCGTCCCGGCAAGCCGACGGCGGAATATCTGGGCTGGGTTACCAATCGTCTCATGTTGGTCGGAGCGCTTTTCCTTGCCGTGATCGCCGTGCTTCCGCTTATTGTGCGCCAATGGACAGGCAATCAGAGCCTTGCGATCGGGGGGACTTCCATTCTCATCGTCGTCTCCGTGGTCATAGACAGTATCAAGCAAATCGAGGCCCAGCTTTCCATGCGCGAATACGAGATGTAAAAAGACAGGGCCCCCGCGGCCTTGTCTTTTATTTGGATAGCATACGCGGACGAACCGTGGACATCCGCGCTTGGTCTGCTATCCTTGCTTTCGTATGAGCCAACCGATAGATAAAATCCTCATCGCGGGACCGCAGGGAAGCGGCAAAGGCACCCAGGCCGAGATTTTGTCCAAGGCGCTTGGTATTCCCACGCTTTCCATGGGCCAATTATTGCGTGATGAGATTTCGGCCAAGACGGAAACGGGCAATCGCATTGAATCCGTCTTGGCTGCAGGCGCGCTTGTGCCGGAGGAATTGCCCGCCCGCATTTTGGAAGCGCGTTTGCAAAAGCCGGACGTGTTTCGCGGCTATATCCTGGATGGATTTCCCCGCAGTTACGGACAATTGAAATATTTCGATTTCGACCAACCCACTCATATGCTTGTCTTGAATATTCCGCGCGAGGAATCCCTCAATCGCCTTGTGCACCGACTGACATGTAGCAAGTGCGGCGATGTGGTGAACATGCTGGACGGCCGCGAAGAAGGGGAGACATGCGCCTGCGGCGGCCATTTCAAAAAACGCAAGGATGATACGGCGGAAGCCATTGGGCGGCGTTTGGACATTTATGAAAAAGACACGAAAGCTGTCATTGATCACTATGCCAAACAAGGCATTGTGCGCGAAGTCGATGGCGTGGGGAGTATTCCGGAGGTGGCCAAACGGGTCTTGGAGGCGGTGCGGGGAGAAAAATAGTGAATCATTACGTCACCTATGGCTCTCACGAAATCCACAAGCGAGATCGCCACTATGCGCGAAGGCGGCGCCATTCTTTCGCGCGCGCTTGGGGCGGCGGCGGTCCTCATTCGCCCGGGCGCCATTATTCGCGATGTGGATGCGGCAGCCGAAGCATCCATGCGCGCGGAAGGAGCCACGCCTTCCTTTAAAGGTTATAAAACCGCAGAATCTGACCCGCCGTTTCCGAGTACGGTATGTATTTCCGTGAATGAGGAAGTGGTTCATGGACTTGGCGATCGTGCGCGCGTCCTCAAGGAAGGCGATATCGTCGGTCTCGACATCGGGTGCTGGTATAAAGGCCTGTGCACGGACATGGCCATCACCGTTCCCGTAGGGAAGGTGAGCGCGGAAGCCCGCAAACTCATGGACGTGACGCGCGAGGCGACGCTCGCCGGCATTGATGCGGCCAAGGTGGGCGGTCTCATTCGCGATATCGGCGCGGCGGTGGAATCGGTCGTGAATCCGCATGGCTATGGCATTGTTCGTGCGCTTGTCGGTCATGGCGTTGGCCACAAGGTCCATGAAGCGCCGCATATTCCGAACTATGTCGATCCGATGTATAAGAATGTCAAAATCGTGGACGGCATGTGTCTCGCCATCGAGCCCATGCTCACGATGAGCGGAGATCATCGCGTAAAAACTGCTGCCGATAAATGGGCCGTTGTCACCGTGGACGGATCGCTTGCGGCGCATTTTGAGCTGACGGTGGCTGTGACAGATAAAGGGATGGAAATTCTGACGCCGTGGCCAATTTAACCTCGTCATTGCGAGGCCCGCACCGGGCCGAAGCAATCTTGTAGCCCATTGGGAGCAGGATTGCTTCGTCAGATGCCTCCTCGCAATGACGAGACTATGAAATAATATGCGCATTCTCGGCATCGATTTCGGAGACAAAAAAATAGGTTTGAGTTTCGGGGAAAGCATAGCGGGTATCGCGGTTCCGCTCGATGTGGTTCCGAACATGGGGGACGCGACCATGGAGAAATTCGTCCGCCACGTCAAAGCGGAAGACATCGACCTCATCGTTGTCGGTGTGCCGCTTTCTTCTCGTAGCCAGGCGCAAGTGGAAAAGGTCCGGACATTCATCGCCAAACTTTCCGCGGCGGTGACGATTCCGGTTGTCGAGGAAGACGAATCGTTCACGACAGCCGAGAGCCGACGTCTGCAAATAGAGGAAGGCGCAAAAGCAGACGAAGATGCGCTCGCGGCCATGCTTATCGTGCAACAGTACATCAATCGGGGTTTGGAGAAGGAGAAGGTAAAAACCGTGCTTTCCTGATCCTGCAATAGGCGAAGGACCCCATCGCGGTGATATCCTTGGTCGATGACTCCTTAGAAAAGCGCGGTTTTTCTACTCCCCCCATGTCTGCGACATACGCGGCGACGGGAATTGTCCTTGCCTGGAGCGATCATTGGGAAGCTGATCGCCGGTATTCGTTATTCACCCGCGAATACGGCAAAATCGAAGCCTTGGCGCGCGGTTCGCATAAGCCGCTTGCCAAACTTTCACCACATTTGGAAATGCCGGCCGAACTGCAGATCATGTTCGCGCGAGGACGGCAATATGAATTGATCATTGGCGTGAACCGCATGAAGGCCTTTCCGACGGTCTGCAAAGATCTTTCGCGGCTTTTATTGGCGCGCAATGCCTTGCATCTCGTGGACATCGGTCTGAAGCCCCATGAGCCCGATCCCGTCTTGTACGACGTGCTGATGCGCTGGCTGGCGTTTTTAGACGTGAACCCGTCCTTCACATCGGAACGTTCTGGGTTCTTGCTCGCGTCTTTCGCGCTCAAGCTGCTTTCCATCATCGGCTATCGTCCGCAGCTCACGCATTGTCTCTCGTGCAAATCCATTCTCGTGCCCGGCGCCTACCGATGGCATGCGCTCAAAGGGGGAGTGGTGTGCCGTTCCTGCACCGAACGAGAGCAGGAACAATGGTTTGCCTCCCGCGCAATGACGGACGAAGCGCTCAAGTTGCTTCGCTACGCCATGGAAAACGACTTTGCTTCACAGTTGCGCTTGCATTTATCCGGTACAGTTTTGGCGGAATTCCATGAAGCCGTGGAGTCCTTGATCATCTCGCATTTCCCGACGATTCCGGCGAATTCGCTCCGGGCGGCGTGTTTCGTCTGATCATGTATCCACACGCAAGGGATGTAACCGGACTTTGATAATGTCCGGTTTGCGGGAAATAGAAATGTCCGCCTCAGCTAAGGTGCTGGGGTATGCATTTCACCACTCGCATGTCATCGAAAGAACTCAAGAAGGCCGAGATCATTGCCCGTGTGATGGCGA
>OBEQ010651856.1_pt1 | contig 52274 bp, 54 predicted proteins | sample 1670901 | NCBI WGS metagenome assembly OBEQ01 (sample SAMEA104232315, study PRJEB22302) | groundwater metagenome | biome: forest; feature: aquifer; material: groundwater | place: USA | collected 2011-08-07 | depth 5.4 m
CCTCGTCTCGGAAACAAAAAACCCAAAGCTTTTTGTTTCTCTCAACTCGTCGGGCTATAGCGCAGTTTGTAGCGCGCTTGCATGGGGTGCAAGAGGCCGTGGGTTCAAATCCCACTAGCCCGACCATCAAAAAAATCCTGTACATACAGGATTTTTCTCTTATGCAAGTAATGTCCCTCCGCCTACTAATTAAGGTCACCGCCTCCAAGCAAGGTAGCCCAATGCTTCGCGAGAGCATTTCGCTCTTCTCTCTCGGTTTCCTCATCGGCTGCACGCGTCTCCTCTGCCGTTTTTTCTGGTATACCACGAATGGTGTTTTGCAATATTTTGATCGCATGATCACCATTTTCAACATCCCGCGTAGCTGAGTGAAGACGGGCTTTAGCCATTTTACCAAAAGCAGCCTGATCCATTTTCTCCTTCATAACAATATCACAACGCATCGTTACATCTATATATTCTTCCAACAAGCTTTGCTGCTTTTTCATCTCTACTCTTATTTCCTTAAGCTTCATCTGTCTAGCTGGAGCTAGGAAATTTTGTATCGAAGATAATGGTCCTTGTGTAAGAACCGTCTCCTCTTGTTTTAGCCATGTCAACAACTCCTGCGTCGTTTTGGTTAACTCGCTCACAAACTTCAAGAGATCAGGTTCTCTTTTTTCTGTCTTCTGCACGCCGCAAAGACCTTCAACCTCGTACCTCATCGTCTGAATCTCTCTTTCAATGCGAGGATCTACATCCGGAAAAGCAAGCGATTCTTCATGCGCCAACACAAGCTCTGCCGCCAGTTTTTTTTGTTGATCTTGAAGACTCACTAATCTTGCTCGATGTTCCTCTAAATAAGCATCAGAACTACGTGGTTGTTTTTGATAATATCTTTCCCGCCTCACTTCAGCCTTCTTCGCCTTCAAGATCTCTAACCTTTCATCGAGAACGCGGTATTCCTCTTGCGCGGTAGCTAGTTCTGTACGCATCTCCGCCAATGTATCTTCTGTAAATCTGGTGTCTGTGCCAACTTTGGGAAAAGTATTATCGCTTTCATACATCTGATGCGTCGCTTCATCAATATGTTTCTGATGGTCCTTGATAGCATCTTCTAATTCAGAAAGTTCTTCTCCTTTTTTTACATCCACCGAGAAGCGCACCCCCTTCATTTGTCGTTTAAGAACACTAACGCGTTGTCGGTTTTTTATAAAAACCGCGTCATGCTCCAACACATCTATCGTTTCCGCTAGAGAGGAGATCTGCTTCAATATGTTTTCGACCCGTTTCACTTCACTCTCTAGTACAGACACCGTTCGCTGATGCTGAGAGCGTTTCACTTTCGTCTCTTCTATAAGGCGTGAAAGCTTACCTTCTTGAAAACGCAAGGCTTCTATAGTGCGCTCCTGTTCCGTAGAGGTGATCGGTTCAACAGGTGATTCTTGCATACACGATAAAAATAACTCTTATGGAGATATACTACCATACGGACAAACGTCAGTCCCCGATTTTTTTCGCCCACAGTACCCCATAAGAAGGTTGCTCCCTCATGCCCAACTCGCTATGCTCTTGCCATGCCATGGAAACAAACGCTGGCGTGGTCTATCCACCGTGTCCAAGAAGCGCTGGGAGTTTTTACTTATACTCGACCACGGACCTACGAGTTGACCTATTCCATCATCATTGCCACCAAAAATACTCAATCCATCACGCTCGCCATCCCTCTCCCGCCTGAGACAAGCACGCAAACAATCCAAGACCTAACGCTCCACTTGCCTCACACGACCGAGATGCACGATCAAACCTTCGGCAACCGGGTGCTGATCGCAAGCATCGAGCCGCGCTCAGAAGAGATGAAGGTGCCTGTGTTTCGCTGCTTGGTGACAACGAGGCCAGATGACGGCAACGGACCGCGGGACGGGCGAGTGGACCTCGCCCCTACACAGAACCGATTCATTCACACTGAAGACGGTCGCATTCAGACGTTGGCGCGACACGTTGGGATAGGCTCAAACGCAAAAGAAAAAGCACAACGGATCAACGCGCACCTCATCAAACATCTTATCTACGGCGATCCAATCGACGGCCTTTACAGCGATCTCGACGCTCTCACTCGGCCACGCGTCGATTGTGGTGGATTTAACACACTTTTTGTTTCGCTTTGTCTTGCGAACGACATTCCGGCTCGCATCGTAAGCGGCTTCTGGCTCGATGGCATCAAAAACGACATGCATGCCTGGGCGGAGTTTCAAGATGAGCATGGACGCTGGATTCCCGTCGATCCTTCCGTCGAACAAATGGCTCACCAAGGACGCACTCATAAGTCCGGACGTTTTGGCTTTGTTGGCAGTGATCGACTCGCTCTCTCTGTTGGATGTGATATCCCCGTCATCTGGAACCAGGCAACACGCTGCGCTCCCATCCTTCAGCATCCCTTCATCCTCGAAGGACCATCAGATCTAGTCTGTCGAGGTCGCATAAACATCCTATGAAACGTCTCGTGACTTCTCTCTCCCCCAATGCCGAGCGTGACGACGTGTCTCTTGCTGAATCACTCCTTCTTCGGCCATGGCAATGGCGAACAGGCTCATCTATCATCGATCTTGAGTGCGCCGTTGGTGAATTTTTTGGTGCGCGAGCCACCAGCTTCGAAAGTGGCCGTTCAGCGATCACCGCGATCATTCAAGCTCTCAACATCCCTCCCGGAAGCGAGATCATTCTCCAAGCATTCACCTGTGTGGCCGTTCCAAACAGCATCCGTTGGGCAGATTGCGTCCCTGTGTACGTCGATGTTCATCCAAACACTTTTACGATGGATCTTCCCGCGTTAGAAACGCACATCACCCCAAAAACAAAAGCGATCCTCATCCAACACACCTTCGGTATTCCTGTCGACATGGATGCCGTCATGAAGCTCGCGCGACGACACAGCCTCCTTGTCATCGAAGATTGCGCACACAGCTTCAGTAGTCGTTGGAACGGGAAGCTCCTCGGTACCTTCGGCGATGCGGCCATTTTCAGCTTTGGACGTGACAAAGCCCTTTCATCTGTTTTTGGTGGCGTTGCGATCACGAGACAAAGAGATTTATCTGAAAAACTTCAGGCTATTCAACATCATGCCCCGCTCGGTTCTCGATTCTGGATCATCCAACAGCTTGTTCATCCACTCGTACTCGCGTTTGCGTTAACCGTCTACGACCTCGGTTCATTGGGAAAGATCATGCTCGAAACGGCTAAACGTCTACACATCATCTCCAAAGCCGTCGAACCAAAAGAGCGTCGTGGTCAACAACCCGCCTGGGCTGGACGACGCATGCCGAACGCCCTCGCCATCCTCGCCCTTCATCAATGGAAGAAGCGAGAACGCTTTGATGCGCATCGTCGTCACCTCACCAACATCTACGCAACCAAGCTAGATCAAACCCGCTTCACACTCCCCCGTTGGTCCAAAGATGCCGATCCCGCTCTCTTACGCTATCCTGTCCGCACCTCTCGTCGCGACGAGATCCTCAAAGCCGCCAGCCGAGCGCACATACAACTTGGCGATTGGTACACATCCCCACTTGCTCCAACAGGCGTCGATGAAGCCGCTTTGAGCTATGATCGTTGCGGAACACCTCAAGCCACAGCCCTCGCCCAAGAGATCCTGAACCTTCCAACCCACGTCCACATCTCCGAAGCAGACGCACAAAGAATCGTCGAACTCGTGAACGCTGTTTGACTCTCATGTCCCTCTCCATCCACCCCTGCACCGACAACCAGCAATGGACCACGTTTTTAGATACACAAGCGCCCCATACATTTTTGCAATCATGGGAATGGAAAACGGTCAACGAAAGCCTTGGACACAAGGTTATTCCCCTTGGTGTATTTGAGCACGAGAACCTCGTCGGGGCAGCGCTCACCATCTGCATAAAAGCACGGCGAGGCTCATTTTTGCTCGTGCCCCATGGACCCGTGTATGGTGAAACGTCAGATGCGAAAACAATTTGGAGGCTTCTCACAGAAGAGTGGCGTAAACTCGCTAAAGTGCAGAACACCGTTTGCGTGCGTGTTTGTCCACTCCTCACGAACGATGAAGCTCATCAAGAACTCCTACATGCACGCGGATTTCGAGCAGCACCCATCCACCAACATCCGGAGTTGGCCTGGATGCTCGACCTCACTCAAACCGAAGATGATCTTTTAAAAAACGCTCGTAAAACCACACGTCAAAGTATTCGTAAAGCCGAAGAAGCGGGTATGACCGTGGAATTTTATTCAGACGCAACCGGACTAGCCGATTTTTGGAAGGTCTACCAAACAACATTTACGCGACAACAATTCACCCCTTTTTCAAGAACATACCTCCAAAAAGAATGTGACGCGTTTGCCGAAACGAGCCATCTTCTGATCGCTATCGGTCGCATACAAGGCCACATCGTCTCTGCCGCGATCGTCACCTTGGCTCATGGAAGCGCTTTTTATCATCACGGTGCCTCGGACCAGAGTCACTTTCCTAAAGTTCCCGCGGCGCATCTTTTGCAATGGCGTATCATCCAAGAGCTTAAACGTCGCGGATGCCTTTTATATAATTTTTGGGGTGTTGTGCCGGAAACAGCCACCAAACATCCTTGGTATGGTCTTTCTGTGTTCAAACGTGGCTTTGGTGGACATGAGGAAGCATATCTCCACGCCCAAGACCTCATTTTTTCACCACGATATTGGATGACATGGATTCTGGAGACCTTAAGGAGGAAATGGCGAGGGCTCTAATTCTTGAGTGAGTTGCTTTTTTCACAAAAGGCTGCTATCCTATCCCCGTTGACCCCTTCCAGGGTCTTTTAAAAACCTTCATTTTTATGCAAAACCCCCTTATTCAGTACCTCGTCACCTCAAAAGAGGAGCTTGAAAAAGTCAGTTGGCCAAGTCGTGAGGTGACTGTACGTTATGGCACACTCATCATTGCCGGTAGTGTGCTGGCCGCCATTTTCTTTGGTGCACTGGATTTTGGGGCAAGTCACGTTGTAAAAGCGGTGATCGGTGCTCGAACGCAAACAGCCTCAAGCGCCCAAGCGCCGGCAACCCCAACCACCGAGGCGTCGCCCATCGAGCTTCCATCAAACGCGATTGAAGCAACGGACGCGAACGGTAAAAAAGTGGATCTTGATGTTAAAACGCTCCCTTTAAACGCCCCAAACAGCGCTCCCATCAAAAAATAATATGCCAAAACAAACCTCTGAATATGGTCGGCGCTGGTTCGCTATCCACACCTATTCCGGTTACGAGGAAAACGTGGCGGATGGGCTTAGCCAGCGTATCGAAACGCTAGGGCTCAAAGACTCTATCTTCCAAATACTGGTTCCAAAAGAAAAAAAGATTAAGCTCAAGAACGGAAAACGTCGGGTGATCGAAGAAAAGATTTTTCCAGGATACGTCCTTGTGGAGATGGTCGTCACCGACGACTCATGGTATGTCGTCCGTAATACCCCTAACGTAACGGGATTCATCGGCACAGGAACCAATCCAACGCCCCTCGAACAAACAGAAATCGATTCCATCATGAAACGAATGGGCACAACAGAAGAGCCACAGATTTCGATCGATCTTCAACCTGGAATGGCCGTCAAAATAGGCGAAGGTCCTTTCAAAGGCTTCGAAGGCAAAGTCAGCGAAATCGATGGATCACACGGCAAGGTCAAAGTATTGGTCAGTATGTTTGGTCGCGAAACACCGCTCGAGCTTGACTTCACGCAAGTCAAAAAGGTCTAGTCTCGTTTTCAACATCTATCCACTTGGGATCATGGAGGCTTCCGTCGGCGCGCTTCTCGCCGTGATCCCGCACAAGTTTTGTGTGACGGCACCGCACAGCATCATTCATTTAATCCATCAACATTATGGCCAAGAAAATCAAGACCCTTATTAAAATCCAGATCACTGGTGGCAAGGCGACACCCGCGCCTCCGCTCGGTCCCGCGCTTGGTCAGCACGGCATCAACATCTCCGAGTTTTGCCAAAAGATTAACGCCGCCACCCAAGATCGTTTGGGCGAAGTCGTTCCAGCCGTCATCACCCTCTATGAAGACCGCACCTACACATTCATCTTAAAAACGCCTCCTGTCTCCGCTCTTCTAAAGAAAGCCGCAAAGATAGAAAAGGGGGCCGCAAAACCTAATACTGAGAAGGTTGGAAAGGTAACGATGGATCAAGTCCGCGAGATTGCCGAGAAAAAGATGCCTGATCTTAACTGTACCACCATTCAATCTGGTATGAACCAGGTCATCGGCACCGCCCGCAACATGGGCATTGAAATAAAAGGATAACCATTCATAACCATCATTTCACAAACATCCCACGTATGGGGTGTTTTTGTGATACTTGACGTAATCCATGACGAGCGTACGATTTTAAAGCCTCGACGTCCTTCGCTCGAACACACAAGGAGAAGAGCCTTGAAAACGCTCACCATCTGCTGTCCGCACATTGCGGAACCACTCACCCCGAACACGCTCATTGTAGAAGGAGGCCCCCTCACACTCTCTCCAGAGATTTGTCTTATGCGAGGATCTTTCTCACGACTGCTCTTTGTGCAAGAGGAGGCCCTACGAGCACTGCAGGCCTGGATGCGTCACCCGGGATCCGCGCTTCTTCACCTCGCGGCGCATCCCATCTGTAAGTGCTGTTTTCTTGCCACTCTCGATCGAGAAACCACTCTCCTGTATCTGCGCGCGCTCGGTCGCGAACTCCACGAAGACCTCTACGGACATCCGCAAGTCACAACCCGCGTTGTTGAACTCAACAACAACTAGACACCACCCACTCTCCCATTTTTTTCTCTCTTTCACGGAGTCCTCTCTCCGTGGCCCCTACGAACACTGATCCTTTTCCACAAAGATGATCAATGTTGATAGGGACAATTGACAAACCATCTTTTTCCGCTAGAATACCCTCACTTATTCATTGTGGGAGGTCGGGCGAGAATATCCCTGGCCACCTGAACCACGATATGCCGCACGGAAAACGCTATTTAAAGCTCAAAGCTCTCGTTGATGGGAAGAAGCTCTATAGCCCTTACGAAGCCGTAGAGCTCGCAAAACAGACCTCAAATACGAAATTTGATGCATCCATCGAGGTACATATCAACCTTGGAATTGACGTCAAAAAAGGCGAACAGCAGGTTCGCTCAACCATCATTTTTCCTCATACAATCGGTAAAACCAAGCGGATCGCCGCAATCGTCTCCCCCGCCAAAGAAGCGGAAGCCAAAGAAGCGGGTGCGGAACTCGTTGGTGGAGAAGACTTGATCGCTGAGATTGCGACCAAAGGCAAGGTCGACGCAGACGTTGTCGTCGCTTCTCCCGACATGATGGCTAAACTTTCTAAGGTCGCAAAGATTTTGGGGCCTATCGGCCTCATGCCTAACCCAAAAACAGACACAGTCGGACCCAACGTCAAAAAAATGATCGAGGAGATCAAGCGCGGAAAGGTGGCCTTTAAAAACGACACCAGCGCCAACATCCACCAGGCGATCGCAAAAGCTTCTCTCGAAGCTGCAAAGATCCTGGAAAACCTCAATGTCATCGTTGATGCGGTCAAAAAAACCAAACCCGCCTCCGCAAAAGGCACCTACCTTAAATCCGTGACACTCACGTCCACCATGGGTCCAGGTATCCACGTTGATCCGACCCTTTTTAGCTAACAAAGGGGGACAAAAACCACCCTTCATTGGGTGGTTTTTTGATTCTGTTTACGCCCGCTGTCTCATCCGCTACGCTTCGGCCAGATATGCTTGCTTCTCGCACACAAGGGGCTCTCCCCTATCAAGCCATCCGTGACTTGATGATAAACGGCGCGGTCCTTGGTGCGGTGCAAGACGCGGCTCTTCAACCCGCTTCACTGGATCTGTCTCTCACGGATCACATCTACCGCATGCGCGGATCGTATTTGCCTCGCAAAGGTGAAGCGATGGAAGATATTTTGAAACGAGGATGCTTGTTTCACCATGACATAAAAAATCCCCTTGAACACAACGGGATCTATCTCATAAAACTCGCTGAATCGCTCAAACTTCCCCCACACATTCGCGCTGCGACCAGCAACAAAAGCTCTTCAGGACGCATTAATCTTCGAGCGCGATTGATTGCCGACGGCGTCCCTCGATTCGATGATATTCCTTCAGGATACTCGGGCGCTTTGTGGCTGGAAGTGAGCCCAAAATCGTTTCCCGTGCGCGTGCATATCAACGATCGAATCAATCAAATGCGGTTCTACGAGGGCGATGCTCGATTGTCCGCAAGCGAACATCGTGCCATTTTTCAGGAGTACACCCTGCTTCGCGATCTTCATGGATCGATCATCCAGCCGACACAAGATTACGTGGGTCGTGGCATTACGATGACCGTCGATCTCCACTCGCAACCCTGTATTGGATGGCGTGCCAAAACCGCCCCGGAAGCGGTCCTAGATACTGGTTTTTTTGATCACGATCCTCATCTATTTTTCGAAGAAATAGCCCGCCCAGCAAACGAGGAGCTCATGCTCCATCCTGGAGATTTTTACATTTTGTCCACGCGAGAACGCATTCTCACTCCTCCAGAGTTTTCCGCAGAAATGGTTTCGTATGATGCTTCAAAAGGTGAGTTTCGCTCTCACTTTGCCGGTTTCTTTGATCCAGGTTGGGGGTGGCGCGAGAACGATGCGGATCGCGGAACGATCGCTGTTCTAGAAGTTGAATGCTACAGCCATCCGTTTGTGTTGCGTGATGCTCAGCCTATTTGTCTCATGGTCTACGAACACATGCTGGCTATTCCAGAGAAGCTCTACGGTGCCAATCTCGCCTCCAACTATGCCACGCAAAAAGGTCCTACCCTCGCAAAATGGTTTCGTTCATAATATATGCCCTCTCTTATCATCGGTCTTGTAGGTCAAGCTGGATGCGGTAAAGGCACCATCGCAAGCCACATCAAAGCATCGTATGGCGCCACCGTGTTTAGTTTTAGCACGAGTATGCGCGATGTTCTACATCGTTTACATCTTCCGGAAACAAGAAGCCATCTCATCACCGTATCAGAAGTCCTGCGTCAGGGATTTGGAGAAGATCTCTTCTCCCACGTTATCGCAGAAGATGCACGTATCGCGAAAACAGACCTTGTAGTGGTCGAAGGGATCCGCCGATCTCAAGATCTTACAACACTTTCACATTTGCCTCATTTTGTCCTGGTTGCGATCGACGTAGAGCGAGAGACGCGATTCGGCCGCATCAAGGCACGAGGTCAAAACAGCGGAGAAACGATCATGGCATGGGAACAATTCATGGTCGAAGAAGCTCGATCTACAGAAATGAGCATTCCAGGCGTGATGAACTTGGCCGCACATCATCTCAAAAATAATGGATCCATCAGAGAACTCATGGGAGCGATCACAGAGCTTATGCAAAAACTTGGTTATGCAAATTCGCATCACACGCACACTTCCTGACGTACCGCTGCCGACCTATCAAACACCCGGCGCCGTAGCGTTTGATTTGGCAGCGGCTGAAGATGCGACCATCGCCCCAAAAGCCGCCGCGAAGATTTCGACAGGTCTCGTCATCGCCACGCCTCCCGGTTTCATACTCGTCATCGCTGCACGTTCATCACTCTTCTGGAAAAAAGGCTTGATCCTTACCAACGGCATCGGGGTGATCGACCAAGACTTCTGCGGCCCGGGTGATGTCATTTGCCTCTCTCTCTGGAATCCAAACGACGCGTCTGTCATGATCACCAAAGGCGACCGCTTGGGCCAAGGCTTTTTTCTCCCCGTCGCCCGCGCCGAGTGGCTCGAAGCAGCAGCGGAAGGCACATCCCGCGGCGGCTTCGGATCAACCGGCCTTTAACCATCCATTCCCATGAAAGAATATCTCGACATTGTCCGCCACGTCCTTGAACACGGCGAACTCAAAGCCAATCGTACCGGAGTAGATACACTTGTCGTTGCCGGCACCATGTTTGAGCATGACATGAGAACAGGATTCCCCCTCCTTACAACCAAAAAGATGCCCTACCGTTTGATTGCAAGTGAATTAGAATTTTTTATCAAAGGAATGACCGATAAACAGTGGCTCCAAGAAAGAAACAATCACATCTGGGATGAATGGTGTACCCCCCTGAAAATACCATACGGAAAAGATGAAGAGACCAAGAAGAAAATGCTTGAAGAACGTGATTTAGGCACCATCTACGGCTGGGAATGGCGTCACTTTGGGGCAGTCTACCAAGACTACCAAACCGACTACACCGGCCAAGGTGTCGACCAACTGAAAAAAGTCGTAGAGACGCTAAAAACCGATCCCTCGAGCCGACGCATGCTCGTCTTGGCTTGGAATCCTCTTGATGTGGATAAGGCCGTCCCACCTTACTGCCACTATGCTTTTCAAGTGACGGTCACCGGGAAAAAACTCAATCTGCTTTGGAATCAGCGCTCCGTCGATGTGATGCTCGGTCTTCCATTCAATATCGCGAGCTATGCCACGCTTCTGCATTTGCTCGCCAGAGAATCTGGTCTCGAAGAAGGTCGTCTCATCGGCTTCTTGGCAGATACGCACATCTACGTCAACCATGTAGATGGCGCCAAAGAACAGCTCACACGCGACCCCCATCGCTATTCAGCCCCACGTGTTCAAACCCCTTCATTTACCTCGATCTTTGATTGGAAATACGAGGATACAAAAATAGAAGGCTACGAAAGCTACCCACGCATTCCGTTTGAAATAGCTGTCTAATCCATGTCTCTCACCATTGTCATGGCGCGCGCTGCCAATGGCTGCATCGGCAAAGATGGCCGACTTCCTTGGCATATTCCGGAGGATCTCAAACATTTTCGCGAATACACGTCCGGAAAAACCGTGCTCATGGGCCGTAAAACCTGGGATTCACTCCCTGCAAAATACAGACCGTTACCTGGACGCAAAAATATCGTGGTAACCCGAGATACAACCTTCCAAGCGCCAGGTGCACTCGTTTTTCACAACTTGGAACAGGCTCTTGAAGCAAAAAAGAACGAGGAGATCTGTGTCATCGGCGGAGCAGACCTGCTTCTACAATGCGCTTCTCTGGCAAACACTATCGAACTCACACAGATTCATGCCGCCTACGATGGTGATACTTTTTTTCCTGAACCAGATCCACAAACTTGGAACATCGTAGAACGAATTGATCACCCTGATTTTTCCTTCATCACCTACCATCGTCTATGACTCATCCTGGAACACTCGTCATCGTTGATGCTGTTGACGGTGCCGGCAAATACACCGCCATAAAAGCTATGGCAGATGACCTTGCTACCAAGGGTTTAAAGATCTTTAATCTCTCTGAGTACACGCAACGCGAGCATCGCCTGCCCTCTATGAACGAACCAGGCATCGCTGAAGCGGACATCCTTATTTCTTCCGAACCAACATTCTGCTGGATCGGCGCCGCCATTCGCGAAGAAATTATCAAAAACCACGTTGGTCGTAGCTACCCGGCTCGCCTCGCCGCCGAAGCCTTTGCCCTTGATCGCTACGTCCTTTTTACACGAGTAATCATGCCGTTTCTTGACGCCAAGCCCAATCGCTACGTCCTCCAAGAACGTGGCGTGATTAGTTCGCTCGCATATCAACCTCTTCAAGATCCAACGGTGACCATCGATTGGCTATTATCCTTAACAGGAAACCAAGTCGAACTTTCACGACCACCGAATCTGATGCTTTTACTTCGTTTGACCTCTGAAGAAGCTATGCGAAGACTCACTGGACGATCAGATAAAATCGATGGCCACATTTATGAAGAACCGTCATTCCAAGAACAACTCATAGCGAGATACCGTGATCAAGCTGTTTTGCAACCATACCAAGCAGCTGGTACGCAGATTGTCGAAATAGATGCGAATCAATCAGCAGAATCAGTGGGTCGAGATGTCTGCGCTGCCCTGGCCCAAGTGGCGTGATTGTCGTATCATGGCCGTATTATGCCAACGCTTCGTCGCTCTGCTCACAACATCACCACAACATCGCTCTCTCTTCGAACACTCATCATTGAAAGCTGGCGCACGTTTATTCGGGACAGTAAAGAAACGTTTAGCATCTCCATTTGGTTCATCGCTCCTGCACTTCTTTTACTTCTCATCACCCTTCTGAATACCATTATTCCGGACACGTTCGGAGTTCTGCTGCTTATGGGAGTTCTGACAAGTTTTTGTGTCCAGGCCTGGGTGAGCCTCCGTCTCATTCGAGTCACTCTTACGAATGCAGGGGTTTCCATTGCAAAACCATCAACCATTCAAGGAGATGTCTTTGCCTATCTTTGGATAAAACTTCTCTACGGGATCGCGATCATAGGCGCCCTGCTCCCGCTTGTTCTTGGCCTCATTGGTCTTCCTTTGTTTATCACCCTCACCCGTATTCCTGAACTCTTCGCCACATATCTGCTTCTTGGAGGTGGATGCATCCTGGCCGCACCAGCGTTGTGGCTAAGCATTCATCTTTTTTTTGGACCATACCTCCTTGTCGGCGATTTAGAAGGTGTAGACAAGGTCTACGCTGATACGAAGGGTCAACGATGGGTTTCTCTCAAAAGAACTATCGATCTTCTTGTTCAGTCATACACCCTTGTTCAAAAACGATTCTGGTATACACTCGCTCGACTCGTCATTCCAGGACTTCTTTTTGGGCTGCTGATGTTTTCGAGCATTTCCATCATCGACACCCTTATTCAATTCATCGCGGGACCAGAAAAAATAGCAAGTCTCTTCGGCCCACCAGGAAGCGCCTTTCTCGATATCAAACACGCAACCGGTAACAGCTACTCCTTTTTTCTTCAATCGATGGGCGAAGCTCTCTTTCTCCCTCTTTTCATTGTTTCACAAACGAAACTCTTTTTGTCTCTTCGAAGAGTAAAATAGAGCTATAAAAAGAGCGGGAATTGCTCCCCGCTCTTTTTATAGCTCACAAGGACGACCTATGGTTGAGCGGGCGCAGCCGGGGCCACAACTGGAGCTGCAGGGGCTACCATCGCTCCTGCGCGATGTCGACGCATGCTACGACGCACGGCGTGCATCGCTTTCTTTTCCATCTTTTTCTCCATGACCTTTTCAACATGAGCAGCTTTGCGCATCATCACAGGATGGGCTGGCGCAGCGGCGAGCGCAGAAAAAGGAGCGAGTAAGGACAAGGCTAAAGAACCTGCCACAAGAGAACGGGCGATCTGCATAAAAAACAGAAGAAAGAATAAAGGAGAGGAGGACTCTCACCTAGATATACCGAACACCATAAAAAATGTTACACCACGCGACTCTTGAGCAAAAATCCTACACCGATTCCTCCCGTCACCACGGATAACCCTACCAAAACAGGGATGGTAGCGTTTCCACGGTCCTCATCACGCGCAGATTGTGCGGCAATGAGTTCTGATTCTCGTTTTTTAGAAGAAGGAACCGTCGGTTGCGTGACCGCCAGTGGAACCGTGGAAGAAACACCAATCTGATCAAGCACGGCTTGCGTAACAATGGGGTGTACGTCTTCCTGCGCAGGAATTTGAGGTTGAACCACGTCAACTCTTGATAGAGGCGCGGGCAAAGGAACGATAGGCGCAGCAGGCTCTCGACTTGGCAGATCAGGAAGAACGGCTAACGGTCGCGCTACAAAAGAAGCTTTCGTTGCAGAAGGTGGGGCGAGGGGCTTGGCCACAGACACAGGAGGCTTCGCCGCAACTTTGGGCGTCTCAATTTTCCATCGTTTTGGATCCAATGGATACACGTCCTCTTTATCCCCAACCCCATCGCCATCTGTATCGAAGCGTAGTGGATCGGTACCTAAACGCGCCTCTTCTTCGTTCGTCAATCCGTCGTTATCAATATCCGTATCCACCTTATCATCGATCCCATCACCATCGGTGTCTTTTGAGCGCGTGGCGTCAAGAGGAAACTGATCGTTTACATCCAGCACTCCATCATTGTCATCATCAAGATCTCTCCGATTTCCCACCCCATCACCGTCCGTGTCTACGTCTACATATGTCTCGATTGACACCACATTGTTAGCGCTGTTCTCGTCGGGCGTGTCCGAATCGCTCACCAAATGGACATGCATCACATGACCGCCTTCGTTTACCGGTGTCCACAGCATCCACATTTCATCGGGCCGTCCACCGGCACGCACAGACACCGCCTTGCTCCCAATTTTACGATCTCCATCGAAGAATTCGATCGACGCTTCCGTGTCCTTGTCACCGACATTGTGGACGGTCGCATAAATCCGCATCTGTTGATTGACAATAGGGTTCGCTGGATCAAGCACGATATCTTCTGGCGCAATCTGCAGATCATGCAGCGCCGCAAACACGGGTTGCGCGAGAAGGATACTACCAAAAACAAGGAACGCTATACGTTTCATACGTACACCATTTAATCACGCGGTCGACAGAAAGTCGACGGCCGTTTTCTTGCGAGAAACGGACCAAAAAGAGCGGATATTGTATCCGCTCTTTTCTCCGTACTTCTCCGTTCTTTTAAAACCCCATCCCACCGCCCATTCCTCCCATTCCGCCTCCTCCGCCATGGGAGTCGCCGCCCTTTTCTTCTTTTGGCTTATCGACGATCACACATTCCATTGTAAGAAACATGGAGGCGACACTCACCGCGTTTTGCAGGGCTGTGCGTGTAACCTTAGCTGGATCAATCACCCCTGCGACGACCAAGTCTTCATATCGATCTGCCTCGGCGTTATATCCTTGATTGCCGCCGAGTTTACGGACTTCCTCGATGATCACCGAACCATCCTTCCCAGCATTCCCCGCAATACAACGGATGGGTGACTCGATCGCTTTACGAACAATACGAACACCGATTTGCTCTTCACCTTCTGTTTTGAGCGCATCAAGCGTGGCGGTAGTTCGCAGAAGCGCAACACCACCTCCCGGGACGATACCTTCTTCAATTGCTGCTTTCGTGGAAGCGATAGCGTCTTCAATACGATGCTTTTTTTCCTTCATTTCAACCTCCGTTGCCGCACCTACTTTAATGACACCAACGCCACCGGCGAGCTTGGCCAACCGTTCTTGAATCTTTTCACGATCAAAGGAGGACTCCGTACTTTCCAATTGCTTACGCATCGCGCCAATGCGCGCATCAATTTCTGTTTTTTGGCCTTTTCCATCCACAAAAGTGGTGTTTTCTTTCGTTGCGACCACTTTGCGGGCAGAACCAAGATCCGAAAGCTCAACGGAATCAAGCTTGCGTCCAATATCTTCGGTGATAAACGTCGCGCCTGTCATGACGGCGATATCTTGCAACATCTCTTTGCGGCGGTCTCCAAATCCAGGAGCCTTGACCACAAGAGCATGAAAAATGCCCCGAAGCTTGTTTACGACCAGGGTGGCGAGAGCCTCCCCTTCCACATCATCAGCGACAATCACCAGTTCTTTTTTGCCCATCTTTAAAATCTTTTCGAGGGTTGGCAAGAGCTCTTGAACAGAGGAAATCTTTTTGTCCGTGACCAAGATCATAGGCTCGGAATATTCCGCTTCCATTCGCTCTTGGTTCGTGATCATGTAGGGCGACGCATATCCTTTATCAATGCGCATACCCTTGACCACCTCCATCTCGACGCCAAAGGTCTGTGATTCTTCGACGGTAATAACCCCTTCGCGGCCCATTTGATGGACCGCTTCGGCGATAATCTTGCCGATCTCACGATCATTGGCGCTGATCGATGCCACATGTTCGATAGCGTCACCCATCACTGGTTGCGCGATCTTGTCTCGAAGCTCGATGACAATTGCTTCGAGCGCCTTTTCCATCCCGCGTTTGATGGCGAGGGGGTTTGCGCCGGCTGTAATGTTTTTTAACCCTTCTGTGATCATCGCTTGAGCCAACACGGTCGCCGTGGTTGTGCCGTCCCCTGCCGCATCCCCTGTCTTAGACGCTGCCTCACGGATGATCTCCGCCCCAATATTCTCGATAGGATCTTCGAGTTCAACCTCCTTTGCTACCGTCACACCATCCTTGGTGATCGTCGGCGCTCCATATCCATGTCCAATCACGACGTTGCGGCCCTTTGGACCAAGTGTGACTTTGACGGCGTTTGCGAGCGCATCGACCCCACGACGAGCGGTTTGCCGTGCCTGTTCATCGAATTGAATGAGTTTTGCCATACAATAGTAAGATTAAGATGTTTCTAGCACTGCCATGATATCCGTCTCCGCAAGCACAAGATATTCTTCTTTTTCAAGCTTGAATTCATCTGGTGAATACTTTTTAAACACGATGCGGTCTCCGACCTTGACGCTCATCGCCTGTCGCATTCCGTTTTCTAGCAATAATCCTGGACCAACCTCGATCACGTCACCCTGTTCTGGTCGCTCCTTGCTGACCGTGTCCGGCAAGATGATTCCACTCTTGGTGATCTCTTCTTTTGAAGCCGGTTTCACAATCACTCGGTTTCCGAGAGGTCGTAACTTCATAGTATGAATCCTTTGAAAATAATGAGTAAACTGCGTGTTTTTAGCATTCTATGATTTTGAGTGCTAATCACGACTTCCCTAGATTGCCAAACCGTGAGGCTAGCTGTCAAGGGACAAAACCCCTCGTTTCTGAAGATCGTTCGGGATGACGATGGAAAGCTCTACTAAGACAAAAAACGCCACCAAAGAGAGGCCCGACCATGTAGACCAAGGATAATGGTCAAAAAGCAAAATAGGCAGAAAAATCCACGCACGCGCCAGGAGCCATAAAGGGCGTCCTCCTGACAAAAGAATCAGCCAAAAAACACCCACCACCCCTATTTCATCCAGCATCAAAAGAACTGTATTGTGGGGCGGCACCGGTGGCATACCCAAAGAAACGATCCCCTCGGTCACGAGAGCACGTGAAACCGTACGAGGTCCCGACCCCATCCATGGATGGCGCTTAAAAAGCGTGAGACCGCTTTTCCATCCTTGCGCGCGTTCATCAAGAGATTTTTGTTCAAGACGTGTGCCATGCCCTCCTGTTCGCAAACGAATGAGTGGCGCAACCAACGTGGCTGTTACGAGCGCGCTCCCAACAATCATGCAACACATCTGCCAAAGCTGGACGCGCATATGCTTCGGAGACATGAAAAACGCCCGATACATGCAGACACTTAAGAGCAATATCGCCGAAAGCCAGGCGCTCCGAGAAAATGAGAGGACGATGGCGCTCGCGAACAGGCCAGCAACAGCACAATCTGCCCGCGATCTGTGCTTCAAAAGCAGAGCACTCAGACCAAACACGAGCCATCCACCAAAAATATTTGGATGGGGAAACCCTCCGTACGCACGCAACCAACGTCTTCCCTCGCTCTCGATCACAGAAACACCAGGAGTTACGGGCTCCTGTGAAGCAATCCCGAACCACGTCGAACCAATCACATGTTGTGTGAGATATTGTGCAATACCAAGGACGGCATGTGGAAATATTGCGTAGATCATCCATGTCAAAAGCTCCCCACGTCGAACGGTACGAATCAGTACAACTGTAAAGCTGCTCAATAACAACACCTCCACCCACCACTGCACGGTAGCAAGACGATAGGTAGAAACAGCAACCGAACACAGAACGAGCATATAGAACCAAAAAAGAGCTCGTGCACTACGTTTGCACCACATCCTGTCCAACAAGCATCCACAAACCACCGTTCCGATAAGAGGGATCCAGGAAAGATACAAAGATATCCGCCCTCCTTCCCATGGATATCCTCCAAGCATCATTCCCTCATGAAACCAGCGCGTTTGCCATGGTAAAAGGATGATCGCGAGACGCCAAGAACCATTGAATACATATTTGAGCCACGCCCGATATTTACGAAACGGTTCAAGGTTCCACCCCATAGACGAGACAGCATTCGATGTATTTTTCTCGAAATATTCTGCGATTATCTGTCACGTGCATCTTTAGTACATGATCGGTGATCACCACGTGCGTGGATTGATTTGCCTGTTGACGCACCACATCGGGCAATACCCATCGTTGTACGCGTTGAGCGAGTCGCTCGAGGAACAAGAACCACGGAATCCGTATAGCTGGAATACCATAGACGAGGTCAAGATGAGAGAGCCACGGCAAAGACAAAGGGTGTCGTCCGGTGATTGCTGTATTCACCTTCCACAGCTCAGAGCCAATTCCATCATCAACAAGCGGTAAGAGGGACAAAAACCAATGGCGAAAATAGGGATCCGTAGGTGTGAGCATGAGCGCCGTCAAATCAAGCGCCGTATCATCAAACAAAAAAGAGAGGCACACCGCGTCGCGATCACCCGTGGCAGCCCCGGGACGCATGTTCGCTACTTTGAATGGTAGCGTTGCCCATCCTCGTGTTTGCCAGAGAGATCCCGCTTTTGTCACGATGCAAAAATCCAGGTCGCCTTCATCCCGAGCATGAGCAAGGGCCGTTGTATTGCAAATGGCGACGAATCGAACCCCCGCGACACGCGAAAGCCACCAAGCAACACGTTGCGCTCGACGAAGCTTCCGCGGAAAGAGCGCTTCACGTTTTTCGTGCTCGAGAACCAACCCTTCTTGACCAAAAAATACAACCCGTCCTCGAAAAAGGATCACGCGACGCTCTTCTATCAATCTGGTTAAGATCTGATTGAGTTCAACCATCGTAGGCACGGGCGTGTCTTCTTGCGTTCCTCGATCCCAACTTGTCAAAAGCTCTATCACCGTCGGCGGATATCCCCACGCTTGGTGAAAACAGAGTGCACGCAGGAGACCAGCTCGCATATCATCCTTCCTTCATCAGAGTAGGCGACGGGGTTTGGACTAACGCAGAGGCAAGGGTTGATGCAGATGCTCCAATAACTGCATCCGCAACCGTCACCAACGTTTCCGTCATTTCCAGAATCGCATCCCAAGGGATCAAAAGCTCATCATCGCTCAAACGAGCCACAAGTCCAGAGGGTTTTACATGCATCACCGCCAAACGGCCGGTAAGATCATTCACATCAAAACTTGTCACTTTGCCGACACGATCTCCCATGCGAGTTCGTACAGGAACACCCATCAACTGTTTTGTGTTTAAAAGCATAAAAATAGATCTGTCCGCTAGCCTTCGACGACTTGCCCACCAAAAGCCTTGAGAATATTTGTCACCATGTCTTGACTACGTTCTTCCGCATGATGCGCATCTTCTTGGACCACCCCTTCGATCATCAAAGAAGGCACACCAAGCACTGCGCGCGCGCACTCTTCCACGATACGGCGATTTTTCATATCTGTCACCACCTTGTCTCTATGAAATGGATATTGAAAACGGATAATGAGCGTGTGTCCTTGCACCTCGTGAGGCTGGCTAATCTTTAAAATAAATGGGAGTGAGTGGTTTTTTTCATCTATAGCACGCACGATCGCACTCCACTTCATCCGAACAGTCGTGAGATCAAGAAACGCAACAGGCTCCATCTCTTGGGCAGAAGGGGCTTGGATCACCTGCTCAGCGGCGAGCACAGAGACCGTAGGCTCGGTAGGGAGAGGCGTAGACGCGGGCGGCGGAATCATGATGATCGGCACGTCCTGTTTCAGAACCTGATAGATGACACTCGTACTCGTAAGTTCAAGCGCAAACAAAGGGTCCACACCACCTTTGACGTCCTTTCGGCGCTCCATAAGCACAAGAGCCATGTCATGGAGCTGGATACTGGAAAATATCTGTGAGAGAGGGACCATCGCCCGTTCTTCGGCGGTACCCGTTGCCCACTGTTCCGTTTTCTGTGGAAAAGCCGTTGCCTGAAGGAGGTGTCGCGCAATGGTGAGCAAGTCATCGAATAACGGTAAGATGGGAAGCCCTTCATCTGCTAACCGGTGTGCTTCTTGCAGCGCCCCCCCATGATCACGCCGCGCCCAGCACCGCATCAATCCGGCGGCTAGCGGCAAATGCGTGGTGGGAATCACCAAACTCGCAAGAGCCACATTGATCTTTGTTTCACCGAGCGATCCAAGCTGCCCAAGCAACGTCTCCGCATCACGAACACATCCATCAGCACGAGAGACAATAAGACGTACAACTTCTTGGTCTACCTGCCAACCTTCTCGTGCTGCAAGATCAAGAACTCGCATCCCAAGCAGCTCATCTGAAATACGCTTAAACTCAAACCGTTGACACCGGGAGATAATCGTCGCTGGAATCTTGTGCCATTCTGTGGTTGCTAATATAAAATAGGCGTATGGCGGCGGCTCTTCCAGCGTTTTTAAAAGCGCGTTCCACGATGAGCTCGACAGCATATGCGCTTCATCCAAAATGTACACCTTTGCCTTCCCAAACGTGGGGGCAAAACGCACATGTTCGACGATCGCCTCTCGAATCGTATCGACGCCGGTGTGGGTGGCTGCATCAAGCTCGATCACATCCATGAGTCGGCCCTCTGCACAGGCGATACAAGGCGGACACGCGCCACAAGGCTCACCGTCGTTTGGTGCTTTACAGTTTAAGGCCTGGGCAAAAATACGCGCGCTTGTGGTTTTACCTACTCCACGCGGTCCAGAAAAAACGTAGGCGTGTGCAAGTAAACCTGTTGCCACCTCACGACGCAACGTCTCTGTAACATGGGTTTGCCCGGCAACATCCGCAAACCGATGAGGTCGATAGACCTGACTAATAGAAGGCATACCTACTCACTACCTTATGCGTCCATGTCTGACAACTGACGTCGAATCACATTTTCAAGAGCTGCCCAGGATGAAGGGTTATCGCTCGGAACAAGTACCACGGCGTCATCGTTTGGTTGAGCTTTAAAATAGGTTGCTGAAGCGGCAAGAACGCGAAACTTTCGCCCATCAGCCACCACGAACCACTCGTCCGTTTGATCGTTATAAATGAGCACACCCATGATACGCTCTCGCTCAATTGGGCCACGTTGCTTGAAGATAAAACGTCCGTTCTCCGCAATCACAAGACGTAAAAGATCTCCCTCCACTAACTTGGATTTGGAGGCATAATTTGGAGGCACGAGATATTGTTTACCATCTTCACCCACCATGTGCTGCCCATCAAATACCCCTTCAACCACACGAGAACCGATGGGAGAGGCGATCGGTCTAGGAGCAAGATCCTGTTGTTGATTCAGAACGAGAGCAAGCTCTTCGAGAGAGGCTGCGTCTTCTTCGCGCATCAACAGTCGTTCCAAACTATCCAACTGTTCTCGCATATGCAAAATGATGCGTTTTGCAAGAACGGTACGGGTATCTTGAGCTTTGATTCCAAGAGAAATCACAACCCCATCATCTTCATATCTGTCAGAGCACGGTTCATCAAACATACACACATTGATATTTTAGAAAAACTCTCCGACCATATCCTTACGTTCACGCATCTCTGCCTCGACAAGCTCTCGTTTACGACCATACTTATATCGCGAAAGCTCATGTACCATCCGAGCCAGCTCTTTATTTTTTGGACGTTCTGGCATAACTGGCATCATATTAAAGGGGCGTGAAGCCGTGTTGTCGATGAGAAGTTTTAAGTTGCACGTAAAGGCTTCAACATTTACCATATCATACAAACTAAACACCGGTAGAAACTCTTTCTCCAAAAACTCCGCGTCTTCCACGCCAACACGAAAGGTGACAATCGTACCAACGTTTCCAAAGATCGAGTCACGAATCTTTGTGTCTCGGTTCGATCCGACCAGTAACTGCCCTATAAATTGGTGAGCGATCACCAGATTCAATCCATATTTACGCGCCTCAGAAAGAATAACCGAAATAGAATCCGTCAAAAAGTTCTGAAACTCATCGATGTAGAGATAGAAATCTTTACGCTCTTCGGCCGGCATCTCGCTGCGCTTGAGGGCTGCATCCAAGATCTTTCCGACAACGATCATCCCCAAAAGATACGCATTCATGTCACCAATCTTTCCTTTGGATAGCTTCACGAGCAGGATCTTCTGGTCATTCATCACATCATAAAAATTGAAGGCACTCTTCTGCTGACCAATGATCGGACGCATGTAATCATTGTAAATAAATGTAGCCAATTTAGATGTAATGTATGGCACCATGTTGGCAAGACTCGACTCTCCTCCCGCTTTCAGCGCCTCTTTTAACCAAAAATCTTTTACCTCCTGTGAGGTGCACTTAGATAACTTGAAGTTGCGATAATCCTCATCTGCCAGCACACGTGGAACATCCATAAGTGTGTTGCCAGACTCTACGTGATCCATGAGCAGTAAAATAGCATTGCGCATGTAGGTCTCAAACATCGGCCCTCCCGTCGCTTTTAGATCGTAAAGCTTATCGAAGATCTTGAGCATCTCGTTGATCACGAATGTCCGCAAATGCGGATACCGTGGATCAAACTCAAGCATATTAAGACCAAGTGGACGCTCAAAATCCGCTGGATCAAACAGAATAACATCATCTGCTCGTTCTTTAGGCACATATTCCAGACATTCATCGATCAGATCTCCATGCGGATCGATGACACACACCCCTCGCCCTGCTTCAATGTCTTGCTTAATCATCGATGATTGAAACACGGATTTACCCGAACCAGATTTTCCAATCACGTACATGTGACGACGACGATCCCCTTGCTTCATACGAACCTCATATTTATGTCCACGATATTCAGAAAGTCCGAGCACAATCCCTTCCGATGGAAGGTTCGGTGGCGGAAGCGCCTTGCGCGAAAGCAGCCAGTTTATCTTAGGTGTTTCTGTGGAGGGAAGTGGGAGATGAAAAATCGATGCCATTTCTTCTGCGCTCAAGACAAGATTATACGCTTCATCAAATCGACGAAAAATAAAATGACGAATCATCCGTGCCTGCATGATCGGCATCTCTTTTGAGAGACTGTTTCCATATTCGTAGATATTAAATTGCCCATAGGCATTCAAAATATCGTTCAAATATCGCTGAGCATTTTCTGGGGTTTTTGCGGAAACCATCACACGAATATTTGCCTCGAGCCCCGCCTTAGAAGATTTCTCCTCAAGCCCCTTAATCATCTCGTTCTCAAGCGGCGAAAGATGGTAGGTGTCACCCCCAGGCTTTGTGTCCTTGTCGTGCATCGTCACCACCGAACCAATCCCACGCAGAAGATAGACGATCGTTCCAAAAAAGCCATGACGCTCTACATCCTCTAACCGCTTTCCTTGCTGCATCCCTTTGGCGATTTGGAGTCCATCACGGCGCCAGTTTTTATGGCCACTCCGCAATACGTATTGAATAGAAGCGCCGTCACCTGATTCGATTTTTGAAAGAGCGTTCGTGAGAGAGTTCATTGAGTCTGTCTCGAGTTTACGATAGGTCTTGATAGGAAAACAGCTTGGTCGTTTAAACACAACATAGCTCCCCAAGATCACACTCGTTGGGGCAAAGATGTTGTAATCTGGCACATCTTCAATCTGCGCATTGGGATATTGTGCATGAATCTGTTCTTCAATGAACTCCCTCTGTTTTTTCGGAATCGTGACGTAAAAGGAGATCTTGTCTTTGTGGGCAACTATCTCAAAAGCCATCAGATCTTTTCGACCTAGGATCCACGCCGTGATCCCATGTTCGGCAGTAAGAGAACCAACAGTGGCAAATACCGTTTCCATCCGACCGATCAACTCCTGAATTTGTTGCTGTGTTTTATCTTGGACATTGTCATCTTTTCGCAATTCCTTTGGGACACGCACTAATAAAAGATGCATCCCAAATGCCGTTCCCCACCCCCCATGACGCCGAGCAAAAAAACGGATGATACATAGGATCCCAACAACGGATGCAACGGCGAAAATAATGCCGGCGATCGCCGCCACTAATGGATCACTAAATGACCACTCGGGGGCAAACACCGATGGATCAAAAAAGGAGTCAACGCCTCCAAAGGGCAAAAGGAACATCATGGCTTGTTTTCTTGTTGCTCACGATAGGTTTTTTCAAACGCGAGAATGCGATCTGTTTTGATTTTTGCCTCTTGCTCAAGGAAGAACTTATTCACCCCAGGGATCGTCAGCAGCCAACTCCGTAAAAGCTCTATCACTCTTTTTGCCTGCACCTTGTACCGTCGCACCATGTTGGTCAGCGCAACGGCTGTTTCTTGTCCTTTGTATAAAAATCGAACGCGCGCCTCTTCTGGCATTGCTGACACATGCTCTCCCAATCCATCTTCTAGGATTTTTTCGAGTGCAACGGTCACATCATCTTTTTGAATAGGGGCTGGAACAGATCCGTCCCCTGCAGGTAAAGCGGCTTCCGAAGCAGCAACAACATCATCCGCCTTTTCCAAAAACGCATCCTCTCCGTTTTCTGCTGCGAGTACTTCATATGCACGCTCATCCGCCGCCAAAGAAGACTCTTCCTCTGGCTGCTCTTGGGAAGCGACAGGAAGAGAACCAGGCTTCCGTTCCGGTAGAGGAGATGAAGGCGTCATGCGCCACTAGTATAGCACATCCAACATGCTATGCCTTCCTTAAAAAACTTTCCTCTGCCCCATCTTCAATAATCCATCCACGTGCTTTCAGAAGATCACGGATTATATCAGACATCTGCCAATTTTTTGCGCGACGTGCTTCGTCTCGAGTATGTTGCATCGCTAAAATATCTGCCGGAATCTCCTCACCCAATTCTGACCACGCAGCCATACCTAATCCGAATACCTCGTCCATCTTAAGCAACGTTGCATATTTTATCGCGGAAGGCATTTCATCACGAGAAAAAAGATCCCACATAATTGCGAGCGCTTTTGGCGTAGATAGATCATCCTCGAGCGCCTTTTGAAACTCCTGTATCACCCCAGAATCGGGAGGAGAACCCTGTGTATCAAGCCCGCTTACACGACGACGTAGCTTCTGCACGGCGTTGCGAGCTCCCTCCAACCCTTCCCAAGTAAAGTTCAGCTTAGAACGATAGTGGGCTCCAAGACAAAAATAGCGAAAATCAATTGGATCCAACCCTCGTGTTTGAATATCCTCAAGTGTATAGGCATTCCCAAGAGATTTCCCCATCCGCCCGCCATCGATCAGCAAAAACTCATTGTGAAGCCAGTAGTTGGCAAGCGGCGCATCAAACGCCGCCTCACTTTGTGCGATCTCATTTTCATGGTGGACCGCAATATGATCAACCCCACCGCAATGAATATCGAGCGGTTGGCCAAGATATTTGCGTGCCATCGCCGAGCACTCGATATGCCAACCCGGAAACCCCACTCCCCAAGGGCTTGGCCACTCCATATCACGTTTTGATGTTGTATTGATCACATGGCTGAATTTCCACAGCGCAAAATCCGCCGAGTGATGTTTTTCAGGATTCACATCCACTCGAGCTCCCGCCTCTTTCTCTTCCAGTTTCTGCCCCGATAACACTCCATATGAAGGAAACACGGCCGTATCAAAATAAATGCCGTCGCTGATTCGATACGTAAACCCTTTACGTTCCAGTGCTTCGATAACGGCGATTTGCTCTGAAACATGATCCGTCGCTCTTGGCATTGTCATGCCGACGTCTTCTGTGTCGCGATCGATATGCAAAACACACATCCCTTCTCGGAATTGCTCTTCGTAGCGTTTCGCGATATCCCAAGCTGTTTTTCCCTCTCGAGTCGCCGCACGAGCGACCTTGTCCTCACCTTCATCCACGTCGCCGGTCAAATGTCCAACGTCCGTAATGTTCATCACATGACGCACCTTATATCCCAAAAACCGGAGCGAACGCTTCAGAACATCATCAAACACAAAGGCCCGCCAATTTCCGAGCGTAACTTGGCTATACACGGTTGGTCCGCATGTGTAGAGACTAACCTCGCCTGGTTTTATGGATGTAAACGGCTCAAGCGTACGATGAAGCGTATTCCAAAATTGAAGCATGCACGAAGCTTAGCGGAGGGGCGTGGAAAAGAAAACCGTGCCAAGGGATTACATCGCCCTCAACCCCGCTCCCGCCGAAGCTCTCTTCCCTTTAATGAATGGCTTCGACTGAAACTTTGGTTTTTGACGTTCTTGCATCAACCGTTTTTCGCGAGCATGACGTTCTAAAAGACGAAAACGAACTCGATCTTTCATCCCGGTGACAGAAGCGATTTGCATCTCAAACCCTTCTACACTTTGACGAAGCGGATAGAGCGCGTGATCAGGCAATACGTTATCGGAACTATAGGCATACACCCCTGTTCCACCAAATAAACTCACCGCCATCAAAGCTGGAGCAAGAGCAAACCGCATTTTGCGTAATCTGTGCATAGACAAAATCTGCTCGCGGGGAAAAAGCCGCGACTCCAAATGCGCCAAAAATACTCGCGAAGGCTTTGCGCGCTTTGCGAGAGAAGAAAGACGATAGCGAAGAAAAATTAACATACTTTTTTATGTAGAAGGATGGTTTTGGAGCTTAAGACGCAGTTTTTTGAGTGCTCGACCCACCTGAACCCGTAGTGCACCGGAACTTTTTCCAAACACCTCCTCTAGATCGTCGAACCCCCATCCTTCAAGATATTTCATCCGTACCAAGCGAGCTTCTTCTGGCTCCAAGGTATCTACGTGTTCCAACAAACGACGTTCCGCATCATTCTCTGCAAATCGCTCTCGGTCATCTACGCTCAACCACAGAACGTCGACTGCCTCATCGATATCTACCTGTGGACGCTGCTTGGCGTGGTGGTTCATAAGATGGTGGCGAGCAATGGTATAGATCCAAGCGGACTTCCCTTTGGATGGATCATACCGTTCAAAAGCCTCGAAAGCCTTGAGAAAGATCTCTTGCGTCAGATCTTGCGCCACTTCTACACGTGCTCCAACACGATAAAACACGAAACGATACACACGTTCGACATACGCTTGGTAAAAGGCCTCGAACTCGCGAGCAGACATAGCCCTTACATCATCAAGATACCGGTGAGCTGTCAAAACGTTACGAGAGGTCCATCGTAGACCCTCGACGAGAAAAACACCCTAAAAACACTAAGGGCGCGACCAGCCAAACGGTACGTGCGACATCACTGATAAACAGTTGGCTTATTTCGCGAGGAATGGGTGCAGTAACCGTATTCGGTAACAAAGAAAGCACGATACTCACCAGAAGACCTATCTGAGACAGAACGAGAAAAATAGCCTGCCACCACGTACCAAGATCGTGAGAAAGACCAGCGAATATATCACTCCGATATAAAAGAAAAAATACGACGAAGAAAAGACAAAAAAACCAGGTAAGGGGAATAGTGGAACGATCCTGCAAACGTAAAGATTGGCTGATCTGTGTCATGAGAGGAGCGCTTGTAAAAAGAGCGAGGGCAACGTACAGCGACATGAGCAGCGTTACCATACGATCACGTCCCACAAAAACACCGTAAGCCAATAAAGCCACGATTCCACCTATCAAAATCCACAAGTGGTGGCTAGAGGCGAGTAACCAACCACGAATGAACGGAATAATCGTCTGCATGAAGACATTATAACCCCTCTTGCTTCAACGCTTCCAGTAGGCGCTTTTGTTCGCGTGAGATTTTTTTAGGAACGGCGGGCTCAACGCGCACGACGTGATCGCCACGTCCTCCCGATCGTACAAACGGCACCCCTTTTCCACGAATGGTGAACAACGTTCCCGGCGGCGTTCCCTCCGGTATCTTGAGCGTCACACTTCCATCCACGGTTTCCACCTCGAGCACCCCTCCTAATGACATAGTGGTAAACGGAGCAAACACTTGAGAAAGAATATGGTTGCCATCACGTTCGAAATGCGGATCTTGTTTCACACGAATCCGGACGTATAAATCCCCTGATTTACCCCCGTACGCCGCCGCCTCACCTTGATCCATGACTTTCAGCGTCTCCCCTTCTGCAATCCCTGCGGGGATGGCGATCGTGACTTTTTCTTCGCGACGCTCAACCCCAATCCCACGACAAAGATGGCAGGTTTTCTCTGGACGTTTTCCACGACCTTGGCATTCAACACAAGGGGAAGCCACCTGCATCGTCCCAAAAGGGGTGCGCTGTCCATGACGAATCTGCCCGGAACCCTGACAGGTCGCACATGAGAGCACCTTGCTCCCGGGCTCTGCCCCATCGCCCTTACATCTAGAACAGGCCATGTGCTTATACAGCTTGAGTGGCTTTTCTACGCCAAACACCGACTCACGGAAGGAAAGCTCAAGCTCGACTTGAATATCTTTGCCTCGTGTTTGACGAGATTTGGTACCTCCACCACCCCCTCCAAATCCAAACATCTGCCCCAAAACATCACCAAGATCACCGAACCCATCTGTTTCCATGTTGGAAAAATCAAACCCCCCAAATCCGCCAAACCCTCCCCCGCCAGGAGCTCCTCCCCCCCTCTGCTCAAACGCGGCCGAGCCAAAACGATCATAGGCCGCGCGTTTTTGAGGATCATTGAGTATTTGATAGGCCTCGTTTACATCTTTAAACTTTTGTTGATCGCCGCCCTTATCTGGATGGTGTTCGTGTGCCTGACGTCGAAACGCCTTTTTGAGTTCATCTTCCGTGGCATTTTTTTGAACACCGAGCACCGCATAATAATCTTTTGCCATGCTAAGAGAGGAGCTTGGGCTCCGTAGCTTCTTGAATAGCACCGTGCGTCACCTCGTAGTTATGGACGTTTTGCGCAAGGGCTCCAAGAATCCGTTTCATATGCCGAGGACTCACGATAAGCCTTGAAACAAGCTCCCCTCCCGGCGGGAATGCCGAGATAAAATCCAACACAAACTCTTCCGGTGTATGCGTCACCTGCATCATGTTGGCGTATTTACCACCAAGCGAACCCTCGGGAGCTTGAATGTTCATAGGATAGTCGTAACGTCGTAGGACGCTTCTTGAGAAATTATGAGGGGGTTTGTTCGGATGGTTGCTCTGGAACCGGCTCGCTTCCTGGATTGCCAGCAGGACCAGCTTCCGCCTCTGGACGAGGCTGATAAAGTGCGGCGCCAACTTTTTGCGCGGCGGTCGCGAGCTCATCGCCAAGCTTCTTGATCACTTCGAGATCTTCCCCATCTTTCGCCTTACGTAGCTCCTCAATTTTGGCCTCAATTTCCGTCTTGTCCTCTCGCTTCACCTTCTCTGCGTTCTCCTTGAGCATCTTCTCCGTTGTGTAAATCATTGTTTCAGCCATGTTCTTTACCTCAATCGATTCACGCTTCTTTTTATCTTCGGTCGCATGTAGTTCCGCATCTTTGCGCATCCGTTCTATCTCATCCTTGGAAAGGTTTGTAGACGCCGTAATCGTGATCTGTTGCTCTTTGCCACTCGCTTTATCTTTGGCCTTCACACTCAAGATCCCATTCGCATCGATATCGAAAGACACTTCGACCTGTGGCACTCCACGCGGGGCAGGAGGCATTCCAGAAAGCGTGAAGCGTCCAAGTGAACGATTATCTACCGCCATGTCACGCTCACCTTGAAGCACATGAATCTCAACGGATGTTTGACCATCTGCCGCCGTCGAAAAAATCTGCGATTTGGAGGTAGGAATGGTCGTATTACGTTCGATCACCTTGGTCATCACGCTCCCCATCGTCTCAATACCAAACGAGAGCGGTGTGACATCGAGTAACAATAGTTCCCCTTTAATATCTCCCTGCAGATTACCCGCCTGTACTGCCGCCCCAATCGCCACCACTTCATCTGGATTAACGGAAGCATTTGGTTTTTTCCCAAAAAACTTTTCGACCGTTTGGATCACAAGAGGCATGCGCGTCATTCCACCAACCAAGATCACCTCATGGATATCGCTTGCCGAGAGCTTGGCATCGGTCAACGCTTTTTTGCATGGAATCAAGGTTTTTTCGACCAGATCAGAGACGAGCTGTTCAAGTTTTGCCCGACTAAGCTTGATCAACAAATGACGTGGTCCATTCGCGTCACTCGTGATGAAAGGCTGGTTGATTTCCGTTTCCATCGCGCTCGAAAGCTCAATTTTGGCTTTTTCAGCCGCATCTTTGATACGCTGAAGCGCAAGAGAATCTTTTCCAAGATCCACCCCATCAGACTTCCGAAACTCGTCCACAACCCACTTGATAATCACCTGATCAAAATCGTCACCTCCAAGATGGGTATCCCCATTTGTAGCGCGTACCTCGATAGTGTTTTGGCTGGTTACAGCATCGTAGGCAACTTCCAGGACAGATACGTCGAATGTACCTCCACCAAGATCATACACGACGATTTTTTCATCCTTTTTTTGATCAAAGCCATACGCAAGCGCGGCCGCCGTGGGCTCGTTGATAATACGACGAACATTCAACCCCGCGATTTCTCCCGCAATTTTTGTCGCTTGACGTTGGGAATCATCAAAATACGCAGGAACTGTAATCACAGCCTCTGTGATCTTCTCCCCAAGACGTGCTTCAGCATCTGCCTTGAGTTTCTGCAAAATCATCGCAGAAATTTCTTCTGGGGAGTAGTCTTTATCGCCCATCACGATGCGCACCCCTTCGCCGTGACCCTTCACCTCGTAGGGCAACCACGCTTTATCGCGTTGGACTTCGGCATCATCAAATCGACGACCGATAAGGCGCTTAATCGAAAACAAGGTGTTCTTCGGGTTGACGACCGCCTGACGTTTGGCGACCTGACCCACAAGGCGCTCCCCTGTTTTTGATGCGGCAACAATAGAAGGCGTGGTGCGCGCTCCCTCACTGTTTTCGAGAACTTTCGGCAGACCACCCTCGACGACGGCCATGCATGAGTTTGTGGTGCCAAGATCGATTCCAAGAATTTTAGACATAGAAAATAGTTTTTATTTTTTAATTTCAATTTTTACCGCTGTACGTTCTTCTGCCTTTGGCAGGATGATTTTCAGAACACCGTTTTCGAACGAAGCTTGTGCCCGGGACTCTTCCACACGAGCCGGAAGCGCCACCTGGCGAAAGAGAGAGCCCGTTCGCACCTCTTTTCGGTAATAGTTTTTATCATCGACCTCTGTTTTACGTTCACTCGTTCCTTTGATGGTGAGCACACCGTTATGCATGGCAATCTCAAGCGTTTCTGGCTCGACCCCCGGCATAGGGGTTTCAACCACCACAGCTTCTGCCGTTTCATAGATATCAACAGGAGGGATGATGCTGCCGCCACCATGCGTCGTCATGGCAGATTGGACTGAATCAAACATCTTATCCATCGAGTCGAACGGTTCGAGGAAAAACGGGGACCATTTAATGATAGGCATAGGGAACTTTGTATGTTATATGTTTTATTTTTTATGTTGCCACGATGACCCTTGTGGGCCGAAGGACCTTGCCATGCAACCGCCACCCATCTTGAAGGATTGTGAGGATGGTGCCCGAAGGGGAGCCTTCACGAGTCTCTTCGCCAGCCGCATCATGTAGTGATGGATCAAACATGCCATCCGTTGGGATGCGTTCAAGACCAATGCCGCTTGCCGCCTGATCCCAGAGAGATTGAACGGCGCGGATCCCCACCAACCAGTTTTCCCAGACAAGACGCTCCGATTCCGGTAACCGTGTTGGATCAGGAGCAAAACGAAGAGCGACGGCAAATTGATCGATCGCAGGCAATAATTGGCCCAAAAGTCGCTCGTTGGCATACTTGCTCATCTCGCCGCGTTCGCGCTCGGCATCGCGTTTTAGATTCTGATAATCCGCTTGTGCTCGTTTCCATCCAGCCATCGCTTCTTCGCAAGAAGGGCACGTAACTGGTGGGGGCGACGAGACGTCTACCTCATCTAGCTGTTCTGCGGTGGAGGGAATGTGTTGATCCATACAGTTTTAGTGAGACAGGAGAATTTTTGCAGAGATAAGAAGAGAAGTTGCGTGTTGATAGTCCATGCGGAGCGGGCCTAAAATACCGATAAACGCACCGTCGAACGAGAGCACTGCACTGCCACAGATCGCTCCAAAAGGGCAGGCGCGACCAAGAAGAATGTGTGGATCGGCGTAGGATGTCTTCCGAAGATCTGCGATCACGTCATCCAGATGGTCAAGAATTTCCGTAAGCGTGACGACCCGTTGCCACTGTTTAAACTCTGGTTGACTAAAGAGCTGCGAAAGCCCCGTATAAAAAGTATCTGCCTGAGCAAGACCGACCACCACAGCTTGTCCTGATCGTTCGGCGAGCACTTTTGCCACCGCCTTTGTACAGGCAACGTTTTCGATGAATGAAGTTGATGCCTGAGCAAGAGCGTCATGGTCACGTTTTGGAGCAGATTTTCGCTGAATAAAAAGGTCAACATACGCCTGAAACCCCTTTTCTGTCGGAATACGGCCTCCTGATGTATGCGGTTGCATCAAACAGCCGAGTGTTTCAAGTTCGGTAAACCAATTGCGAATGGTTGCAGGGCTCATGTCCAGTCGACGTTCATCGACCAAATGTTGCGAGCCGACAGGCTCTCCTCGTGCAACATAATCCTCAACCACCAAACGCAGAAGCTCAGAAAGACGCGTTTCCATGATCTGGCACTCGTTCTATTTGAGTGCTAATTGCAGTATAAAAAGACCTGACGACCCTGTCAAGATCACACAGATCAGCTCCCCCTCATCCTTACCGATTCTACGCCACATCGGGCTGGATATCCTGGCCTGTGTTTCTTGGCACGAAACGCTAAATACCACGGCTCATATCTACGACAAACACCCTGCATCGAATCTGATGTAGGGCGTTTTTTATGGCAACAGGCTTAGACATTCCGCACATAGGTTGCTCCCCCTTTTCCGCCTGGTTGAAACGGTTTTCGAGAGATAGCTGGGCCCTTCGGGGAAGGCTCTGAGGGAGAAAAACCTCTTCTTGGATATACAAAAGTAGGAAGGACGGGTGGAACAGGAGGCAACGGAGGTATTCGAGGACCCTCCAGAGAAGGACGCGGCCGCGAAGTGAGCCTTGACGTGGTAACAAATCGCGTAGGTCCTTCGTCGGTAACGACATCTCCAAAAACATGCTTTGTGCTCGTACGACTCTCTGAACGTAGCTGTCCACTTGTTTGCTCGGGTGGAGGATCGACTTGTGCCGAAGGGAGATACACGTCGTTATTGAATACCGTAGTGATTGGGTTTGAGAATGTTTTTCCTAAAGGTGTTGGCACAAGAGGCGCAGGAACATCATGCATCACCGTTACTGGACGATATGTCACGTGAATATCCATTCCCACCGCTCGATGTGCACGAAAGTGCGTTTCAAAAAAGGTATCGAGACGAGCGGCGTCGATGCGATGCCCTCCGTGCAATGAAAGTTGGTGACGAACGCCCACCATCCCTTCCGTGCGTTCCGTTGCTGCAAGCTGGTTTAGAAAACTATGCCACGTTTCGTGAGAATGCAGCTGAACACCCATGTGTTCGAGGTCTTGGGCTGCCTCCGCCTCACTTCCTTGCATACCCATGTTTTCTTGATGGACAGAAACAGCTTCGCCCGGAATGCCTTGCTCTGCCAGCACCTGTCTAACAAGCGTATGAGCCGTTTGGAGACGATGGTCCACAAGGGCCACGTTGCCTGCCTTGTTTCCCTCAAAGCTCGCACTCCCCGTTAAAGACACGTCAACATGATCAACGATCGCCCGGAGAGCCTCGGGGCTCACGCCTTGTTCACGCCACGAAGCCATTCCCCGATCTAAAACCTCGCGAATCTGCTGCTCTGCTTGCGCTTGCTCCTTCGGACGAAAGGCGACATTCGTGTAATGCGTTCCTGGAATAAATCGAATAACCCCGTGGGTAGATTGTGCACCAACCGTAAATCGTTCAGGGGTGCTCTGGCCGCTCCCTACATGCGCCAAAAGTTCGTGAGGACCTGCCTCTTCTACCACTGCATCGCCCGCTTCATGCGTCTGCTCACCACGTGGCCCTGCGACCATAAGTGCCGTGATAAACAACATAAAAGCCTGGACCGCCACCTTTCCTTTCCCAAAAAAATCTCGCGAACTACGGGAAGATCCTGCGGCAGGCATGCTCTCTGAATACGCTTTGAGTTTTTCTAACGCTTCCTTGTACAGCTGATGCCAATTCCTTTCGCGTTCCGTGGTATCAATGATCGCCGTATCAGCAGACCCTACGCGTAAACCATCTTCACCAGAACTTCGCGATCGAGGAGGTTTTACAGCTGGAACGCCTTGCGTATGCACCGTTTGAATCTCTGCAACGGTTTTTGCCTGATTCGTGCATACACGAGACGGCTCTACAACGGTTGTTATAGGCTCTTGGGACAATGTCACATCTACGGATGACACAGAGACGTTTCGTCCTCTTTCATAAGCCGCTTCTAGGGCTGCGTACCGCTTGCTCTCTTCAAGATACGTTTGCCACCCTGCTTCATACGCACCGAGCTCAGCAATATATCCAATGAACTCTTGGCTTTCTTGGGTATGAAGAGCGCTCCCCTCTTTTAGGTTTTGCACCCATTGTACCAAACGACGCTTTGTCTCACGGTTCATAGCACCCTTCCAGGTGTCCAAATACGTCAAAAGACGTGCACGTTTTTCTGAGGAGTTTTTCGCTTCAGGAAAAAGGCTGTTTAATGCCTCTTGAAAGCGCCCACGAGAATCTTGCGTCTCTTTATGAACCGACTGCGCAGGATGCAACGAATGGGTGGAAAAATTTTCTAGATGAGACATGGGAGTAGTGTACCACATCGCCTCAGTCATCTATTCGTACCGCAGAGATTCCATCGGATTCAGTTTTGCTGCCTTGCGAGCAGGAGTGTATCCAAACACGATCCCTGTCACACCAGAAACAACAAATGCGAGCATCACTCCACGAACAGGCACCACAAACGCCCATCCGTTTTGGAGGTGGTTGATGATGTGAATCGCTCCAAAAGAAAGTGCGAGCCCCAAAATAACGCCCACCGCTCCACCAAGCATCGTGAGAAGAAACGCTTCTGCTAAAAACTGCCCAAGAATATCTCGTCTCGTCGCTCCGAGGGCCTTACGCAACCCAATCTCCTCCGTGCGTTCTGTCACCGTCACAAACATAATATTCATGATCCCAATACCACCAACGACGAGGGAAATGGCCGCGATAGATCCTAAGAGCGTCTGCAACACCGTACCTATCATCGCGGTGTTACGTGCTGCGTCTTCTTGAGAAGCAACACGAAAATCATCTTTCGCCAAATCTTCCTCCGGATTCTCCAGTTTGTGGGTTTGACGAAGAAGAGCACGCACACGTTCTTTTGTTTCACGCAACGATATCCCGCGCGATGTTAATGACAGAAAGTTCACTCGTGTCCGACCGGTGAGATCTAGTGCCGTGGTAATCGGCACGTAGGCTTGGTCATCAAGATTGGTAAAAAACCGCATTCCTGCCGGTGCCATGACGCCGATAACACGAAATGGTTGCCTCCCGATCTTCACAGATTGACCCAAGGCTCTCTCCGTACCAAATAATTTCTTTGCCACATTCGCACCAACCACCACGACGCGCGCTCGTGTATCCACATCTTCTTGAGCAAGAAAGCGGCCTTGTTGCAAAAGATCATGCATCATTTTAGCCTCGTCGGGACCAGTGCCAACCACGTGCGCATACTTTGACCACGCTTCAAACGTCACAACATCATTCGTGATGAGTGTTGGATGCACAAGGTCTACCCATGGTTCACGACGAAGGGCACGTGCATCTTCGTACGTGAGTGATTGTTTTATCGTGCTCGAAGGAGGGCCGCCACGGGTCTGATCCCCTCTTCCGGGAGCCACGAAGACGATATCACTACCAAAAGAGGCTACCTGTGAGAGTAAAAACGCTTGCGCTGATTGACCAATAGCGAGCGTTAAAATAACCGAGGCAATTCCAATAACAATTCCAAGCATCGTCAAAACCGCTCGCGCTTTTGTTCGTAAAAGGCTCTGAAGAGAGAGGCGAAGCATGTCAGGAATGGTCATATTATTCTCTACGCAGTGCCTCTATAGGACGCAGCATCGCTGCTTTGCGGGCAGGAGCATACCCAAACACAAGACCGATGACAGAGGACACTCCGACTCCAAGAAAAACCCCTCGCATCGAAATCGCAAAGGTCCACCCACTTTGAAGCGAGGCAATGATGTGGATCGCGAGCCACGCCAAACCAATCCCCATCACGACCCCGCAGACTCCGCCAAGCGTGGTCAAAAATACTGCTTCCATCAAAAATTGGCTCAAAATATCCTGTGTATGTGCTCCAATCGCTTTGCGCAATCCAATCTCACGTGTCCGCTCAGTAACCGCCACATACATGATGTTCATGATCCCAATACCTCCCACGACAAGTGAAATGGATGCAATCGAGGTCAGTAGAATCTGTAAAATATTGGCAATATCACTCGCACTTTTCGCCGCATCTTCTTGAGTCGTTACCCGAAAATCGTCATCCTGTATTTTTTCCATCCGATGCGCATCACGAACCACCTGCTGAATCAAGCGCTTTGCATACGACAGCGGCAGCGTCGATCGGATCGAGATGCTGGAAAGATACTTTTTATGGTAGAGATCCATCGCTGCCGTCACAGGAATGTATACATTTTGATCAAGATTCTGAAAGGACCTACTCCCCGCATGTTCCATCACCCCAATGACACGAAAAGATTGCGTGCCGATCTTTACGGATCGCCCAACAACCGCTTCTTGATCAAACGATAGGTGAGCTACGTCTGCTCCTAACACCACCACCCGTGATCGGGCGTCGACCTGTTCGCGTGTCAAAAATGTCCCTTCGGCAACTCGCGCGTCATAGAGACGCACCTCATCCTCTGTTGTACCAAGAACCTGCACTTGGACATCCTGCCCATTCGCAACAATCGTATCGCTTTGTGAAACCACGCCTGTTACATGACGAATCCACGGCTTAGCTCGCAGTGTATGCGTATCCTCGATCGTGAGCACCTCTTTGATAAACGCCGTGGGTATATCGCGCGTTTCATCACGATCTGCGCCATTTTGCAAAGTAATAACGTCTGATCCAAGCGAGGAAACTTGTCCCAAAATATAGCGCTCGGCCGCCTCTCCCATCGAAAGCACTAAGATCACCGACATGACCCCAATCACGATACCAAGCATCGTAAGAGCGCTTCGACTCTTGGTGCGACGTAAACTCTGCGCCGCACTCGAAAGGAGATCGCGAAAATGCATACACCTTCTCTATTTCAACATGGCACGATCCCCCAGCCGACGCCGGTTTTGAATGGGCTGATCAGACAAAAGCAAGCCATCCTTCAACGTCAACACACGTTCCGCATATTCAGAAGTGTACGTTTCGTGCGTCACCAGAATAATGGTGTGCCCCTGGTTGATGTTCAGTTCAAGCAACGTCTCCATAACGGCTTTTCCAGATGCTGAATCAAGATTTCCTGTTGGTTCATCGGCAAAGATAACGGAAGGATTACGAACCAGCGCACGAGCAATCGCTACACGTTGACGTTCGCCTCCAGACAATTGATTTGATGCATTTTGCAGACGATGACTCAGCCCAACCACTTCGATAGCTTTTTTTGCCATCACATCGCGCTCGCCAATAGGAACGTTGGAATAGAGAAGAGGCAATTTCACATTTTCAAGCACGCTGGTTTTGGATAAAAGATGGAATGCCTGAAAAATAAAGCCTATTCTTTCTCCGCGAAACCGTGCACATGCATCATCATCCAACGTAGAAACGTCCTGATCTTGAAAGAAATAAGCTCCACTCGTTGGAGCGTCAAGGAGCCCAAGAATTTGTATGAGCGTAGATTTTCCAGATCCAGAAGGACCCATGATCGCCAAAAACTGTCCTTTAGGGACCGTAAAGCTCACTCCCCGCAGAACGGGTGTCACTACTCCATAATTCACATATTCCTTCTTGAGATTTTCTATACGAATGAGATCATGCATACACCTACTTTTTTAGTACTTGCAACTTACTGTATTCATCCGCCGTCAACTCTCCCACAATCACTTGTTGTCCAACGTGAAGACCTTCTTTGATTTCAACGCGCCCCTCATCACCATGCAGACCGAGCTTTACTTCAACTTCTTGTGTTTGTGTTCCATCCAAAAGACGCACATATTTGCTTCCATTACGTTCACGAACACCCCGCGTTGGAACAAAGATCACATCCTTCGCTTCCCCCGTTATCACCGTCACATTTGCCGTCATACCAGGCTTTACTTCACGACCTTCCGCTATAAGATGAAAATACGTTTTGTAGTAAATAGCGTCCTGCACCTTCGTTTGATCAGGATTCTCGGAAAGCACCGTCGCGGGAAATTTTGTCTCATCACCAAATGCGTCGAGCGTCACAAGAGCCGATTGACCTACACGAATTTTTACAATGTCCGCTTCTGGCACGAGAGCTTCCACCATGTATCCTGTTGCAGCCACAAGCTGAATCACCGTTTGATTCGCGCCTACCTGTTGACCAAGCGAAGGCAAAATATCCGCGATCGTCCCATCAACCGGAGCCGTGATCCGCGCATCGTTTAATCGATCAATCGCTTGCATGTTTGCTATCGAAGCATCCATAACCTGCGCACGGAGAGAGGCGATGTCCACCGCTCGTGGAGGAGCTTTTTTGAGGGCTAGACTCGCCTGCCCAGAAACCAAAGCCGCCTGTTGAATGGCCACCATCGATGCAGCCGCCTGAACTTTCGTCACACGATTCGTATCCGCCGTACGCAAATTCGCCTGCGAAGTCTGGAGAGCATTTTGTAACTGTGACCCACTCGTCGTTCGGGTAAGCTCAACACTCCGAATCGATTGCAACGCCGAAGTCACGGTCGTTAAATCGCCGCTGATAGAAGCACGGTCTCCATCGATGGTAGAACGCTTGCCCGCCAGTTGCGTATCCGAAAGGCTCGGACTCGAGACCGTGCCCGCCAACGTTCGTTGCACCTGATCAAGAAACGCCTGCACCTGTGTAAGCGCCACACGAACAGCCTCGGTCGTCGCTTGCACATCCGCATCACTCGAAAGCGAAGTGAGGGCATTCACACGCGACGTAGCAGATTGATAGACAGCCTTTGCACTGACGTATTGCGACTTCGCTCGATCGAGCGCGACACGATCATTTATGCCAAGCAGAGATTCATAGCCATCATTCGCCGCACTATTATCAACGCCGATAATGGCATCCCCTTCCGTGAGAGCGCTCTGCATCGTACCAAGCGCCGCACGACTCTTCGTTCGCGCGCCTTCGTAGGTATTGCGCACGTCTTGATCCAAGCTTGCACTCGAATTCGTCAAATTTTTCTGCGCCGTATCCACCGCAATCGTCGCGACACGATAGTCATCCTCAACCGTACGCTTCGTCGCTTCAAGATCCGTGAGGGATTTATCATAGGCCGCTTGAGCCTGCGCGACAGACGCTTCTGCAATTTGGATAGACTCGCGCGTCTCTCCTGCTAAACGTGCGTTTAAATTCGCACGAGCAGCCGCCAAACTTGCCGCCGCACGACCTACGGAAAATTGTAAATCGCTCATATCAAGCTCGGCCAAAAGAGCGTTCCCTTTTACATGATCCCCTCCTTTTACATTCAGCACCTTGAGTTTTCCGGAAGCCTTAAACGCAAGATCAATGCGGGATTGCGGCTTCATCTGCCCCGTAACCTGAACGGTCTGTGTAACATCCCCCTTTTCCACCACGGCGGTTTCATAAAAAGGACCCATGTTGGCACGACGATGACGAATGTACCCTCCGCCGCCCACAGCAAGCACAAGCAAAAAAGCCCATAACCATTTGGATTTGAGGAGAGAAAGGCGCATAGGAAGGTAGCCTATCGCGTTTTAGGAATGCGTCAATGGTTTGGCCGTGGTTTTTCCTGGACGAAGCTGGCTGCCTAGGTTAGCGTCTTCGGTATGAACACCTCCCTTTTTGACTACGTCCTCCCCCCAGATCGGATTGCGCAACACTCCGTCGAGCCCAAAGACCAAGCCAAGATGCTGGTGATTGATCGATCCTCCAGAACCTTTTTAGAAGATCATCATGTCTTTGACATACCTTCTTTCCTTCAACCCAACGACCTCCTCGTTTTCAATGACAGCAAGGTGTTTCGCGCTAGGCTCTTTGCGACACGGGGTGGCCGCACCCACGAAGTTCTGCTTTTGCACCCTCGTGAAGGCTCCACCGGCGAATGGTCTGTGCTCATCGCCGGCGCCAAAAAACTCCGCACCGCGGACCTCCTCACTTTTGCAGATGGAACCTCTGCACACATCATCCTCAAAAATAGCACCGAAGGTACCTGTACGATCAATTTTCACCGTTCCCATGAAGAAGTTTTCGCTTTAAGCGAACAACACGGCCAGATTCCTACACCGCCCTACGTAGATGGCGACAACATCAAAACCGAGGATTATCAAACCGTCTACGCAAAAAACGTGGGCTCGGTTGCCGCACCAACCGCCGGGTTCCATTTTACACCGGAGCTGTTGGCTCGCATCGATGCGATGAACATTCGACGCGCTTTTGTGACACTCCACGTAGGAATTGGCACGTTTCGTCCGATGAAAACGGCGACGCTCGAAGGACATGTCATGCACAAGGAGTGGGCACATCTCCCGGCGGGGACCGCACAAGCAATCGCCGAAACCAAAACACGCGGCGGACGTGTGATCGCTGTTGGCACAACGAGCGTGCGTGTTCTGGAAAGCTTCCAAGGCAAAACCGCGGAAGGCTGGACGGAACTCTTTATCCAACCCGGATACGCTTTTACGACGGTCGACGCGCTCCTCACCAACTTTCATCTCCCCAAGTCCACCCTCCTTGTCCTCGTGTCTGCCTTCGCTGGACGTGAACGCATCATGGATGCGTACCAACATGCCATCAACCACGCGTATCGTTTTTATTCCTTCGGTGATGCGATGTTGATTGTGTAGGAAGCCTGTTGTCTACCTCATCACCCCCGCCTCCTTGTACAACCCGTCCAGATGCTCAAGATGCGTCGACCACAAAAACCGCTCGGCAACACGCGCCCTAGACGCCTTCCCCATCTCACGCCGACGGTCAGGAGATGTCGCTTGAAACCGCCGAAGAATTCGCACCCAATCTTCTGGATCACCAGGCTTGACCAAAAAACCCATCTTTCCATCCAGAATAAGTTCTGGATTCCCTCCGATGCGACTCACAAGACATGGCAACCCATCCGCCATCGCCTCGAGAATTGCAAGTGAGGCATTTTCATACCACATAGAAGGTAACACCAACGCTTCGGCACGCGCGCGCAAACGAACCAACGCCTCCGACGTTTGAAATCCAAGAAACTCAATATGCGTAGCTCCTCGCGAACGAACGAGCGATTTAAGCCGCTCCTCCTCTGGACCACGGCCGGCGATCTTGACCGGCAACTCAGGAATCTGGAGCGCTGCCTCCACAAAGGACTCAAGTCCCTTCTCGATAGCCAACCGACCTGCGTATAAAAGATATCCGCCGCCACGCGTAACTGGCTCCGCGGGCATCTCGACGGGATTTGGTAGATAACGCAATTTTCCCGAAGGTTCCCCCCAGTCCTCCATCTTTTCCTGCAAGAAATGAGAGGGACACAGGAACAAACGCACGGTCCGTTCATAAGATTGACGCGCTTTTGTCATCCCCATTTCAAGAGCGGCCAGTACGTTCGGCAAAAAGCTCGTCGCCAAGCATCGATGTTTCACCGCCTCCAAATAATGGCCGCCTTTACAACGTTCACAGGCAGAACCCTCTGTAAACATTCGATAGTTTGGACAAACGAGCTTGTAATCATGCAGCGTCTGGACACACGGTATCTTTGCATCGCGAATCGGCGCGAGAATCGATGAGGATAAATGATGGTAGATGTTATGCAAATGGATCACATCGGGCTTGATCTCCCCGAGCGCCTGCTCTGTCGCCCGCTGCGCTTCCTGGTTCCACAAAAACCGCGCGGCCTTCAGGAGATCTTCCGCAGGACCTTCGGATTGATCAAGCTCGGAACGCGTCACAAATCGGGAGGTGTCTTTTGAAGGAAGATTTTGCGGATCACGCGTCGATAGTGCATGGACCTCATGACCAGCCACGCGCTGCGCCGCAATTAATCGGTGCATATACACCTCCGCCCCGCCCTGAAGATCAAAAAATTTATTAATATGAAGAATCCGCATACTTATTTTTGGATCATTTTTTGATACAACTCCCCATATTCCTCAACCATGCGCTCGAGAGAGAAAAGTCTCCGCACGATCATCTGCGCCTCATGGGCCTTTATGTGTAATTCATGGGGAGCGTACATCCCTTCTTGCATCACCTCTCCCCACACACGAGCATCCGCATCTTGCGGAACAAACGTCAGCGAATATTCATCAAAACACTCACGTAACACAGGAAGATCGCTCGTGATGATAGGTAACCCAGCCGCCGCTGCTTCGAGCATACCCATCCCCTGGCCTTCTTCACGCGAAGCACACAAACATGCATCGGCCGCGGCAAGAAACGGGCTTACATCCTCGACAGAACCTGTAAAACGAACACGTGGACGAATTTTGAGCGCGCGCACCATCTCTTCAAGCCTTCCTCGTTCTGGCCCATCTCCCACCACATCAAGCCGCCACGGCTCTTGTATCGATGCCAACGCCTGAATGAGCACATCAACCCGTTTACCGGGTACAAGACGTCCAATAACCACAAACCGCTGCAAACGTCGTTCAATGCGTAATGATCGAATATCCGGAGCGGACGGAACCCCAAGACGAATAACGCTTACATTTCCTGTTCGATGATACATCGCCGCAACATGACGACGCACATGATCAGAAATGCACACGACGTGATTCGCGGCACGAAGGGCATACCCTCGTACCAGCCCCTTCAAAAGGGGCGGTGTTTGCACATCGTGTACCGTCGAAATCCAGGGATGAACTCCTTCAAGATGTGCGGCTAAACCACCCCACACGTCTCCTCCAAGGTGGGTATGAAAAATAGTTGGATGGTGTGCACGAAGCTCTTGGCGTAAAAATCGAACCGTTTCCACACGATGATACGGACCGACACTTGGACCCGTCACGAGCGGAATATCTGCCGCCCGAAACTCTTGTTCCATGATCCCTCCGCCTCCCGCCGCCACAACCCGCACCCGAAACCCGTAGCGTGGTAGGGCTTTTGCTAACGCAAACACCATCCGCTCAACACCACCGCGATCAAGCTTCCACAAAACCTGTGTAACGAGAGGAGAGATCATGGGGCAGAAGGGCTGAGCAAAAAGCTTGGATCACGTCGAACCACGTGTGTCTGCAACAGACGAATTCCTCCACACACCAAACCAACGGAAATCCATGTGCGTGGCGTCCAGAGCGACGTGCTAAATAGTTGATACGAGAGCGTGCCAAGAGCACTCACAATCATACAAGCAAACCAACGCTTGTCTGCCATGGCAGATGCAATCCGCCTCCATTGTTTACGCACCTGAACACCAAATAATACGAACGTCGAGCCTAACGAGACAAGACCAAGAAGCCCTGTTTCTGCTGCCACTTTTTGCAACATCCCGTGAGCATCTTCTGCGGCGCCAAACTCAACCGCAAAAGCCCACACATGACTCAACCGATCCGGAAACGTCCCGGCTCCCACTCCAAGCAATGGATGATCGCGAAAGATAGACCATGCGACATCGAGCAACAGCAAACGCGCAGAGGAAGAATCGGCGACGGCTGGCTTCCAAGAAAACCAGATCATATAAAAAAGAGTGGGAATAGCAGCAAGACCGATCCAACGAAGTGAGGACCTGTGTACCCGGATCCAATCTCGTCCAACAAGAAACGAGAGTGTGCCAAGTTGCAAAAAAGTTACAAACCATGCGGCACGAGCAAATGTGAGAAGCGCAATCGTCCAGAAGCACCCTGCCAACAGACGAAAGCGTGTTTTGCTTTCTCCCTTATGTGCTCGCTCCCCAAGCGCAAGCGCAAGCGGTGCAACCAGAACCATGAGCTCCGCCAATGCATGATGATTTCCTCCCAAAGGATTGAGCCCAAAAACCATCAAAGGATGCGTACGATACAATCCAAACGCATCCCCTTGCAGCATGAATAAGGAACGAAGACCATCGAATGCGAACCAACTTCCCAGCAGCACAAGGGAGAGACACACCTCGTCCATCCGACGCCATGAACGAATAAAGTTCGCAGGCAAAGCGACCGCGGCAATATACACAAATGCCACGGGACGTAGAGCATACTTGATCACCAGCCATGGGTCCGGAAGCGCCCCCGAAAAAACAGATGCAAGATGCGCAAGAACAATCAAACCAAAACTCATCCCAAGAGGAAGCCACGGACGAGCAGAAACTCTCGTGTCAGGATCAGATGCGAACAGAATACGTAACGCCCATCCCATCATCACAACGATCGCGATGAGCTCTCCAAGACCCACATCGATCGTTCCTCCAAACGCGCGCTCGCCGATCTGAAGGGTGCCTGTAGAAATGGGAACGATGATACCGGATAAAAGGATGGTACAAAATGCCACGTACAAACTCACAAACGGAAATCGCCACACCAGAGCAACTGCGAGAGTGAGGACGAGGATGAACCCAACGCTCATGGAAAATCCATGCACCCCCAAAAGAGCGCTGGCCACGAGGAGCAAAAACATCCCCCAACTTATATTGAGCCACGGGAATGGCACGCGCGGTTTTATCATTGTCTTCAGGATACCACGATGCACGCGCAAACGCAGTGGCCTTGCTCCCATATTCCTCGCTCGTTACAGTTGGCCTCGGCATGAGAAAGCCAGCTACCTCTCGGAGAATGGAAACGGGCGTTCAATCTGCGAACTACGCGCACCCTGACAGCCCAAAGCCCCATCATGGGGAAGAGAAACGCGAAGTCGCTGACCTTGGTCAGCACATCGTGCCTGCACGATCCTCTTACACAGGTTCGGGTTTCTCTGGTCCGCATCCACCCATTTTCCAAGGCCGTCAGGAGATACCATGTGCAAGGTCGCCCTCTCGATGAAAGCTGGATTTTCTCAATGCCACCGCCGCTTCTTTCTACGCCCGATCGCACACTGCCTTGGTGGATCTATACCCACGTCACGGCGTGCATCGAATCGGCTGCTTTCTTAGCCCCTTCTCTTATAAAACACGACGCTTGATTCTCGAGCGTCGTGTTTCTATTTTCCTTTCGACGCCTGCCAAGCACTCTCAAATAACGCACGAAACACGGTCGTAAGCTCTGCGCTATCGATAAGCACACCCATCCCTTCAGCGTGAGTGGTTACGATACACACTTTGGCGTCTGCCAGTGTCAACGATCCACGAAACGGACATCTGGCGTAATCTAAAAACCGTACCTCAAAGGCCTCTGGATGGAACCGCGGCACGACGCCGCCGGGTTTAACCGCGATCAATAATCGTCCACCACGCATCCGCTCTGTGAGTTTGATACGTTCATCCTCTTTTAAGGAGGCAACCTGCAATGTAGCCTCATCCGCCGCATACACCTCACAAATCGCCGCGCGGGTGGCCCACATTTCTTCTCGTGCCGCCTGCAGTGCCTCTGCCCCTTCAAAAAATCGAACACGTGGCACAACGTCTGCTACCTGGAACAAGGCCGCAAGCTGCGGCATTGCTTCTAAAATCGAAGCACGACCCGCCTCAACACGACGAACAGATTCATCAACAAGTACCGCTAATCGCGCAGGAGATTCGGCGACAAAGCATTGCCTACCTCGCGCTTCAATCGAGGAAACGAGGCCACGTTTTTGTAAAAATGAGAGGGTGAGATACGCCGTTGAACGATTCACCCCTGCTTTGCGGGCTAAGACGTTCGGCGTCGCTGAACCAAGTTGCAAGAGTGCTAAATATACGTTCGCCTCTTTGTCCGAAAGGCCTGCCGCCCCTAACTGTGCCCGCAATGTATCAAGCATAAGGTATCTTGTTACGTTAGCCCCACTCTGTCAGAGCTCGAAGCGTTTGGGCAGCCGTTTGTTCCCAGGTGTACTGCTGACTCCAGCTACATGCTTGCTCGAGTCGCGCTTCTCTCGTTTCGTCTGGAAGCAAGGCGCGCGCCATTTGCAAAGCAAGCTCATCGCTCCTCGCCGGATGAAACCACTGCGCATGTTCTCGACCGACGACTTCGGGTAAAGATGCCACATCGGAACAGATCACCGGACATCGACACGCCATCGCCTCAACCACCGGAATCCCAAACCCTTCGTACCACGCGGGATGGATAAGAGCGACGGCCGAAGAGAGCAACGCCACCTTTTCCTCTTCGGTGATATATCCAACAACGTGGATTCTTGGTGCACCTAACGACGATCCTGCCTGATCCAACAGTGCCTCGTACCCAAATCCCGGTGGCCCTGCAAGCACAAGTTCCGCATCCGGGTTTGCGTCAATAAACGCTCGTAAAACACAGGGGAGATTTTTTTTGCGTTCCAATCGACCAATATAGAGAAAAAAAGGGCGCTGGATCCCAAACCTTGCGATCATCGTCTTCGCCTGTTCTGGAGGCATCTTACGATATCGCGCGTGATCGATCCCGGGATAGATCACGCGCACCTGCTCATTCGATGCATGGAATGTATCGATGATCTCTTCGCGTGAAAATTCCGATACGGTGAGAATCCGTGAGGCTCGTTTGATAATGTCTCGTGTACTCCACTCGTGATAGAGCCGCTGTGCCGGCTTGTAGAGCGCCGGAAGACGTCGAAACCCAACATCGTGAACGACGACAACACTGCGTCTTGGAGTAACTCGCGGCAATACATGGGACGGAACATACAGCACATCCGGTGGATGATGCATCATCTCGAATGAGAGGCGCGCTTGTGTCCACAGATAGGGCAATGGCCAATCTAGGTGTGTTTCGTGCCACGCAGGCGGCCCAAGCTCAAGTCCGTGGGTGAGTGGAGTATTGCCATACAAAAGCCACGAATACTGGTTCGATTTTGGCAAACGCTTAAGATGCTGAATAAGGTGGTAGCTATACCACTCAACGCCAGTCTTTTGAGAACGGTTTGCCCGCGTAGCATCAATGCCAATGATCATACCTCTCCTAAGACAAAAACCCTCCTGCCTGCAACTGCCACAGTTTTTTATACAAACCCCCTTCTGTACGGACGAGCTCCCCATGCGTTCCCATGTCTACCACTCGCCCATCTTCCAACACAATAATACGGTCCATTTGGCTAATCGTCGACAAGCGATGAGCGATCACCATCACCGTTCTATCTTGCATAAGATGATGCAACGCATCTTGAATCAGTGCTTCAGACTCCGAGTCAAGACTTGATGTGGCCTCATCAAGGATCAAGATAGGTGCATTCTTCAAAATCGCTCGTGCAATCGCCACGCGTTGACGTTCTCCTCCAGAAAGCTTTACCCCACGTTCCCCAACAAACGTATCGTACCCTTCCGCGAGTCCAGAGATAAACTCGTGACAGTGTGCCTGCTTTGCGGCCACCAATACCTCCTCATCCGTTGCCTCGGGACGACCGTACCGAATATTATCTCGCAACGTTCGATGAAATAAAATAGGCTCTTGGGGCACTAAAGAAATATACTGATGTACGCTGTCTTGCGTCACACGAGCGATGTCTTGCCCATCAATCAGGAGTTTGCCTTTGGTGATCTCATATAATCGCAGCAAAAGTTTTACGATGGTGGACTTTCCCGCTCCTGATGGTCCGACGAGTGCCACCTTCTCCCCTGGTCGCACACGAATCGTCACGTCTTTTAAAATCGATTGCCCATCTTGATATCGAAACGTCACCCCATCCAACACGATTTCTCCATGGGAGACCATCAGAGGCAAGGCCCCTTTCTTATCTACGATTCCATGGGGAAGCTTGAGGATCTCGACCATCTCCTGCGCTTCGGCAAATGCTTCATAAAAAGTGCGAAGGATTTTTCCAAAATGGAAGAGTTTGCCAAATAAAACAATCAAATAGGTTTGAAAGAGCACAATATCTCCTACAGAAAGTGTCCCTTGCGACCAAAAGTATACCGCACCCCCCATGACAACAGCCTCGATACAAAACATGAGGAGGTTCTGGACCAGGGCATTCGATTCACCCAACCACCACATCCGTGTGTGTAGAACACGACGTTCCTCCGCCAATGTCTGAAACCGCTCCGCCTCGCGCTCAAAACCCGTGAATAGCTTGACGTTCACCGCATTTGTCAACGTATCTGCCAATACACCCGTCACTTCGGAATCTTTGGCCGCACGTTCAACGCGTAACTGGTGACGAATGCGGACCGAATAAAAATTCAGCGTAATAAACAAAACAATCCAAAGAAGAAACGCCAAAGCAATCATGGAGTTGCGGCTGGAAACAAAAAAGAGCACCCAAGCACTCGAGACGACGAGAGGCAATAGATTAAAGAGAAAAACATCCGCGATGTCTGAATACGCTCGCGACAGACGACCAACACGGCGCACAAGCGATCCTGCGAATGAATCGGCAAAAAATTGATATGAGTGACCCATGAGATATCGAAACGCCGTCGTTTCTAGATCCCTGAGGATACGCGGGATCAGCGCTCCTGTGGCGTATCCCGTGATCCGAAACCCCATCCATCCAACAAGGTGCAGCCCCACAATCATGGCGATGGCTCGGTAGGCAAGAGACGGATCACGTGTCGTCGGGGAAAGCGCATCAATAAATGATTTGTGGAGCCACTGTGAATACGCAAAAACAGACTCTGTCAAAATGACAACAGCAAGGATGAACAGCGCTTGCCCGCGGTACGGACGCGTGTGATCAAACATCACCTGCAAAATATCGCGGTTCGTGATGGGTGCGGCTTCTAAAGAACGTGAACGAGACATGTGAACCAGTATAGTCGTGAAACAGAAAACATGAAACTTTGCGTTCTCTCTCCCTCTACCCTTATACTCCCCACATGTCCTCTTTTCCTGCGGTGTTCCTGAAACCCACAAAAGATATTCCTGTGCGTGCTGGGCATCCTTGGATTTTTTCCGAAGCGGTCGACCCTTTGTGCTCATCGACGCTCGCCCTAGAACCCGGCTCCCTCGTAGAAGTGCTTGATGCGCGTAAACATTCTCTTGGCATTGGCACATGGAATAGCAATACTTCCATTCGCATTCGTATGCTTTCACGGAACGTTGAATCTATCGACGTAGATTTTTTCACAGGGAGGTTGCGTGCCTTGGATGATTGGAAACGCCCTAAACTTCCTCCTGACACAAATGGCTATCGTGTAGTCCACGCAGAGGCGGACGGACTTCCAGGGCTCATCATGGATCGATATGATCAAGCGATTGTTTTTCAGCTTCATACCGCTGGTATGGATCGCTTGCGTCAGATCATTATCCAGGCCATCAAAGATACGTTTACCCCAACGATTATTGTCGAACGATCCGATCTTGATGTGCGTCGTATCGAGGGGCTCAAAGATGCGCCTGTTGCCGTTCATCTTGATGCACGAAAAGATCCATCACGCCCGCTTCTCATACCCTTTCAAGAATATGGAATCGCCTTTACGGCTGATATTGTCCACGGACAAAAAACGGGGTTCTTCTTGGATCAACGTGAAGCGCGTCACACAGTACACGATCTCGCAAAAGGGAAACGTGTCCTTAACTTGTTTGGATACACCGGCGCGTTTAGCATCCATGCAGCCAAAGGAGGCGCAAGCTTTGTGGCAACGGTGGACGCATCTCAAAAAGCTCTCGAAAGAGCCGAAGCACAATTTAGACAGAACGACCTTCATCCAGAAGATGAAACACGCCACCTATTTCTTGCCGCGGATGTGTTTGAACTGTTACGCGACGAGGTCCTACCTGACGCACCCTACGATCTCATTATTTGTGATCCTCCCGCGCTTGCCAAAAACGCAGGCCATTTGCCTCAAGCACTCCGTGGATATACGGATCTAAACACCGCATGCCTTCGTCATCTCGAACCAGGAGGAATTCTTGTAACCAGCTCTTGTTCTGGCAGACTCGATCCCGAGGAGTTTCGTCGTATGCTGCGTATTGCAGCAGGTCATGCTCATCGCGATGTTCGACTTCTTGATTGGATCACACAGCCTATCGATCATGCAGAGCGATTAGCTTTTCCAGAGGGAAGATACCTCAAAACAGCCATCCTGGAGGTACGAGAAACGTGGTAGTGCGCCCAAAAAATGATTTTGACCCCGAAGATATCTTGGTGTACCTTAAGGATACACACACCTCATATGACCGTTACCTTTGTAGGCGTAAAAGAGTTTCGGCAGTCCATGGCGAAAATAAGCCAAGAAGCTTCTAGAAAGAAGCACCGTATCATCGTGATGAAAAAAAACGCCCCTCTCTTTGAGTTACGTCCTCTCTCCAAAGATGACATGAAGCTTTGGGCACTGAATCACGATCTCGAAACAGCCAAGGCCTCCGTACGTGCGGGCCACGTCTACTCCACCAAACAAGTACGTGAAATGCTCAACCTTGAACCGCTATGAAGCTCGATCTGCAGTGGAGTCGAGAAGCTTTAGGCGATCTCAAAACACTTTCCCAAGAGATCGCTGACAGAATCATTAAAAAGGTCGTGTGGTTCTCCGCACAAAAAGATCCACTCAATCATGCAACATCTCTGACAGGAGTCTACGCTGGGGTCTATCGCTTTCGTGTTGGAGATTATCGTGTTCTTTTTGAGAAAAATACCGCCGGTCAACTCGTCGTGCTGCTGATTTTACGCGTGAAGCATCGACGCGAAGTATATCGATAAACTGGACAGATGAATGGAATCCTTGCCAACCGTATCCACATCTTCTATATTTCGAACGTTCGTCATCCACGCGGGTGTCGTATAATGGCTATTACCGCAGGTTTCCAACCTGCTGACAGGGGTTCGATTCCCCTCACCCGCTCCATGGAGAAGCGCTGCGCACAAACGCGGCGTTTTCTTGTAGGTTGAGAGAAGATTCACGACTCCCTTCTGGCGAGCAGCTTGAAGATCTGGAAGGCGACACCGAACGAGGACAGGAAGGCACTCTTTTGACGGGGCATGATCCACCTCACAAGCGCGGCGTACTCCTTACTCGACACCATGTCAGAGCATAGAGCGTACCGCTGTAGACACTTGGATTCTGATGTTAAGGAACACTCCAGAATATCATATTTTAATACAAAAATCAATCCGCCCACACCAAGAATGGCTAACTTTAGCCTTTTTATTTCCAATGGGTCATTTAAGGGTTTTTGGAGGTGTCTAATGTTAGCCAAAATTGAACTGACTACGTGGACCACATCAAGCTAATTCCACAAATCCTCCCTCTACGCTAAAATTATTCCATGAAAAGTAAGGCTCAAAAAACGAACGTCTTCTTCGTGGATGAATCTGGCGATCCAACCTTCTATGACCGATACGGAAATCTTATAGTTGGCAAAGAGGGTTGTTCAAAAATCTTGATCCTTGGCTTTATCAAAACAGAGGAGCCGGAAAAGCTTCGCGAGGCTCTTAACACCGTCCGCGCAGAGGTGATTGCTGACAAATATCTGCAAAGCATCCCTTCCTTCAAAAACTCCTCCCAATTCTTCCACGCAAAGGATGATTGTCCAGAAATTCGAGAGAAGGTTTTCAAAGCGATTGTGGACTTGCCATTCAAGACGCAGTTCTTCGTTGGAAGAAAAATTGAGTCGCTCTTCCGAAAGAAACACAAAAGCAATCCCAATCTTTTCTACGACGACTTAATCTCAAAGCTCTTCGAAAACCAGTTACACGTGTCAGAGAAGAGCATTATCTATTTCGCTACGCGTGGGAACAGGGCGCGGCAAGAACCGCTACAACAAGCCATCCAAGTATCTGTTGATCGCTTCGAAAAGAAATGGAACAAAAAGATAGATTCTGAAATCCAGATATACGCACAAACACCCATTGGTGAACCGTGTCTCCAAATCGTCGATTACATGAACTGGGTCCTGTATCGCGCCTTCAGTAAGGGCGAGATGCGCTACTTTGACTTCATGCGGGAGAAAATATCTCTTGTTGTTGATCTCTATGATGTAGCAAACTATCCAAATACCTACTACACAAAAAAGAATCCATTTGATGCAAATAAAATAAGCCCCCTGTAACTAGTCCCCTTTCGGGGAGCACGGCGTGAAGCCGAATATCATTACAAGGGACCTATCTGAAATAAGTATAGCAGGGTGTATAGAAAAAACCATCCCCAGTAGGTCAAATGCTAAGAATAAAGCTGTTTTTGGTGATTTGCCCCTATAGCAAGAGGCCTCATATCAGAAGAAGCTGTCCTAACGTTCATCACGAGCCCCTGCCATAAAAATATCCGCTTGAATGAGCGGATATTTTTGTTGGGGAGAGGAAGGAATAAATACCGTGTCTGGTCCAAAAAATAGAGAAAATACCTTCAAATAGATCATTAAGCCTGTTGCCATATATGCTTCTTGATCCAAAATGGCAAATTTGAGACAAAGCCGACGGTAAAATATTTTTGTTTTAGCCTAAGCTAAGCCAAAAATATTTTACCTAGGGTTTGGCCAAAGGTGACGTTTTGGGCTGGA
>OBEQ012675149.1_pt1 | contig 52269 bp, 62 predicted proteins | sample 1670901 | NCBI WGS metagenome assembly OBEQ01 (sample SAMEA104232315, study PRJEB22302) | groundwater metagenome | biome: forest; feature: aquifer; material: groundwater | place: USA | collected 2011-08-07 | depth 5.4 m
CGCGCCGCAGGTGTTGCGCTGTGACAACGGCAGTGAGTTCTGCAGTCAGATTGTCGACCTGTGGGCCGCCCACCACAACGTCAGCATTGAGTTCTCCAGACCAGGGAAGCCGACGGAGCATGCCCATGTGGAATCGTTCAATGGCACATGTCGGAAAGAATGCCTCAATGCACACTGGTTCGACTCACTCCAGGAGGCCAAGGGGCTGATCGAGGCCTGGCGGCGCGAGTACAACGAGAGTCGGCCGCACCGGGCGCTGCAGGACCGGACCCCGGTCGAATTCGCCCGTGCCATCGGGGCGGATGGCGGTCCGGAGGGTCGCAAAACAGCCGGTGACTCTCCGTAGCAGTGGTACAGAATTCGGGGACCGCGCACAGGGCAAAATCCTCAACTTTCACCTGGTACAGTTTTGCGGGGCGGGTCAAACAGCCGGTGACTCTCCCTAGCAGTGGTACAGAATTCGGGGACCGGCCAGGATCCAGCCGTCATGGCTGACGAGTCGGACCTCGAAGTGGGGCAGGTCAAGGAGCGACCGGTGTAAGTCAACACTCACCTTTCCACCCCGCAATTTTAAAGGGCGGGAAATTCACTTATCGTTTGCGCGTGCCCTGGCGTTCTACAAAGGGCTTTTTCGGCAGTATATATGGGATGTGCACGAAGATGAATTTGTCTAAGGCGCCCCATCGAAACGAACAAGTCTCCGCGGTCGCACAGGTAAGGGCACGGGCTGCCGGTGTGGTAGGGTTAGCTTTGGTCGCGTTGCTCCTTTCCTCTGCAGCCGCAGAGGTAAACGCGGCGGCTCCCAACTCGATGCTCCGAGAGAAGCTTCTTTCTGGTGAGCCGCTGCATTTCAGCGCAGACACGCCAGAAGAAGCACGCACTATTTTGGGAGAGTGGCTCGAAGGAGCCGCGCGTAGATCAGTCAAAATAGACGTTCGGAATGCTGTCATCCTTGGCGCGATTAACCTGGAGTATATTGTCTTTGAGGAAGAAGTTTCGCTTATCGGCTGCGACTTTAAAGAGCCAGCGGACTTTTCCTTCACCGCCTTTAAACGTAACCTGATCCTTTCGGGAACAAAGTTTAGACAAGGTGCAAGCTTTCGGGCCGCAACATTCGAATATGACGCCGTACTCAACGAGGCGAAATTTCTGGCCCGAGAGGCTAGCTTTCAAGACCTTCGTACTCACGGCCACTTTCAAGCGCAGGGCGTGACTTTTGTCGAAGGAATACTTGCGGACTTCAGTGGCGCCCGTCTCGACCTGAGCGCTTTTTTTCGAGGCGCACACTTCGAAGGTCAAGCCAGCTTCATCGACGCGCACTTTGGCGGCCAAGCTCACTTCCAGGGGGCGGTGTTCAAGCAAGGGGTCAGCTTTGAGGGGGCGAGGATTGATGGTAGCGCCTTCTTCGATAAGAAGCCCGAACTCAACCTGCCCGCTGCCACCTTCGCTGCCGAAGCTAGCTTCATCGGCGCACACTTTGGCGGCCAAGCTCACTTTCAGGGCGTGATGTTCAAGCAAGGGGTCAACTTTGACGAGGCAAAAATTAACGGGATCGCTTTCTTTTTGCAAGCCATCTTTGCTGGCGAAGCCACCTTCCGAGGACACTTTGGCGGTCAGGCTGCCTTCCAGGGTGCGGTGTTCAAGGAGAGGGTCAGCTTTAACGGCGCGACGATTGACCACAGAGCCTTGTTCCGTAGCGAACCTGCGCTAGGGCTGCCTGCAGCCACCTTCGGCGGCGAAGCCAACTTCGGGGGTATCCACATTGGTCCTAGCGCCGAGTTCCAGGGCGCGCAGTTCAATAGCACGGATAAGCCGGTCCGCTTTGACGACGCGAAGGTTGACGGCAGCGTCTTCTTCGAGGGCGCCAGGTTCGCCGGTGAAGCTACGTTTATCGGTATCCACATCGGCTCCTCTGCCGAGTTCCAGCGCGCGCAGTTCAATAGCACGGATAAGCCGGTCCGCTTTGACAACGCGAAGGTTGACGGCAGCGCCATCTTTACGGAAGCAAAGTTTCTAGGGGAAGCGAGATTTATTGCTGGTCGAATTGGATTGCAGGCTGCATTCAACAGCGCGGAGTTTAACAAGCCAACGACATTTGAAACGATGGATATTCGTGGCTCTGCTGTTTTCCGGGAGGCGCGGTTTTTGAAGGGATCGAATCCGTCCTTCTTGGGCACAGATTTCCGCCGGGGAGCCTTTTTCCAGCGTGCAACATTTGAAGACCCGGTTGACTTTCACACAGCGCAATTTCATGTTGAGGCGCGCTTTTCTGGTATCAGGTTTCACCGGGAAGCGAATTTCAATGCCAGTTACTTCGAGGGACTTGCGGACTTCGGCTCTGCTAAGGGCCTTCCTGGAACCGAGTTCAACAAGGTCTCGTTCGACCACGCCCGCTTCGAGCGGGATGCCCGATTCGACGACGCCGTATTTCAAGGTGCTGCGAGCTTTCGAGAAGCTTCCTTCCGGACGGTGTATTTCTCACCGAACGGAGCCGTCGACAGAAAGGACCAATTTCAAGGGACCGTGGACCTGCGTGGCTGCATTTACGATCGCATCCAGGTGAGCTGGCGGTCGATGCTGCGCCAAAGAGATGGGAGCTCACGTCTTAGTGAAATCGACCGCCAGCCTTACACTCAGCTCGAAAAGGTGCTCCGTAACGTCGGTAAGGACAGGGAGGCAGACGAGGTCTATTTGGAGCGGTGGCAAGTCGAGCGCGAGCAGAAATGGCGCCATGGCGAGTTTGGCGCTTGGATGGTGAGCCAGATTTATGCGTTGCTGGCAAACTACGGCGTGCGTCCTTATCGCCTAATAAGTTTTACGGTTCTGTTCGTCTTTCTCGGCACATTCATCTTTTCGCGCCCCGGCGCTGTGCAGATGAAGCTTGCTCCTGAACGTGCCACCCAACCTGCTGAGTCCACAGCGGTCATAGAGGGTAATGCGGCCGCCTCGACTGAGAAAAGCGTCAAGTTGTCCGCGTGGGATGCCCTACGCTTGAGTATTGGTCTTTTTCTCCCGGTAGAAGTTCCCCTGGCAGCTTCCTGGAAGCCCTCCGATAGGCGTTTTATGCTGCTAAAATTTTCCGACTTCGGAACCATGCTGAAGCTCGCCGGATGGGTCCTGGTGCCTCTGGGTATTGCGGCATTAGCGGGGTTGCTACGGAGGGTAGCACAGTAACCGCTCATTGATCATTGATAGTCGGCGAGGTATCCTAACCTATACGAGGCCATCAAACAGGCGCACCCCATCGACGAGGCCTGCAATCGGGCGGGCAAATCGGAGGCGTACGACTCTGGCAGTCAGGTCAAGCGCCGGGCCCACGAGGTCAAGAATGCGCTGTGCACGCCTGAGCCGGCGGTGCTCCTCACCGTGAAGGACTTCAAACAGCTCATGGGGGACGTCGAGGACCGCGAGATTGCGTTCGGCCGGTTCAAGTATGTCCGGGACCGCGCCACCCTGCGGGGGCTCCACAGCAAGACGGTGGGCGGGGAGGCGGTCGCAGTGGGGGAGGGGATACGGGTCCGGATCGTGGCCGACGCCAAGACCTCGAACGTCGGGACCGGGGAGGCCGTCAACTGCATGCGGACGAAGAAGGCGGACAACGCCACTTGACCACACGGGAGCCACTTCGTCAATTTTCAACGAAGGATGGCACAGGTTCAATCAACGTCTTTGACTCAGGCATAGCGGAGGAAGCAAATGGCAAAGAAAGCATGTGCACTCTTCCTTATGTTCTATCTCATACTCTGGCATTCTCCCTCCCCATTGCAAGGAGCCATATCCCTCTTAAACATGCTTATCACCATCTCTAAAACCATACAACTATCGGGGGACACATTTGAGCAGTTTGCCAAACACCTTAAGACCGCCACTGAGACAGTATTTGCAATCTCCGATAACGTAGCCGCTAGGAATGAGAAGGGACGGCTCCTCGACCTTGAAGCAAGCCTCATCTCACTCATGGCAGACAAGCAATTCCTAATAGGCCAACTGACGGCGTTTCTCGAGGGTGCATCGACGGCCGAGACGTGGACTGCCCAGCTGGCCCGTGTCCTACAGAACCTCACCGCTCTCCTTGCCAAGTTCAGGGCTGAAAGGGGTCCATTTGTAGCCGAGGAACCGGAAAAGTTGCAGCAAGTCCTCACGAGCCTCCAACTAAAAGGTGAGCTCTTGCAGACGTTACAAACTATGCACCCCGCGGACTCTCAATCACTGACTGAGGAAGAGCGCGCGAGACTGAGGAACATTATTGAAAAACTAGAATATGAGATTAGCAAGATGATGTTGACCAGTGATGCACTGGCCCAGTACATAAAGAACCGTTTTGCGTTCACCTGAACACACAAGTACATCACCACGTTGGTCGGGCACCCAGACGACCCCCTCCTGCACGGGCATCGTGCTGAGATGATCCCACACTACCGCCCCGCGGCGTGGACAGGCCACCTTTTTTTCGACTCCCCGCACTTGCCCTGCGATGACCAGGGCAACCCTGACTCCGGAAATCCTGCCCGAGTCTCGCTGTGGGAGATTCATCCGGTCTACACCTTCGAGGTCTGCAAGCACACGGCACTCGCATCCTGCCGCGGGGACCACGATGAGGACTGGACGGCGCTGGGGGCGCCTGAGCCCTAAGGGCTGCGCCATCCGCATGCCTCGGATTCGTAGGTCTGGTGACCCCCTCCACTGTGCCTCGCGGTGGACCAACTGGGCCTTTAGGAGATCAACATGGTCCAGCCACACGGCAGACCAGGCCACTCCACATACCGCCTCGCACAGTGGCGCTTGCTCACTAGTGCGAGCATACTTCTGGTTGCTGCGATCACACTCTTATTCGCACGATCGATTCTGCCTCGCCGCGTCAGCCTGATCGCCCTGGCCTTTTCGGTCCTTGGCGTATTTGCACTTGGGGGGTTGCTTTTTCCTCTATTCAACCACTGGGTTAATCAAGCCGAACGAGGAGGTGACGCAGAACGCGCTGTCGGCCAAGCGTTGGCAGCGGGGGAGACACTCCTGCTCAACGACGACCCGTTCGATAAGCCCCTGCTTGATCAGGCCTGGAAAAACACCTTCGCGATCCGGGACCTCATTCGTGATGTCACGGGCAACGCGTACAAGATCCAGCCGATTCTTTGTTTCCCGAACGCCGCCTATATTGAACCGCCGTGCCCTGTCAAAGGAGTCTACATCTCTAGGCTCCCATTCCTGCTCCGCATCATCCAAAAGTACTCTGCCGGCCCACGTCTTTCAGGAGAAGAGGTAACCCATATCGCCAACCTCCTTGCCCTCAAGCTCCCGCTGAAAAGCCTTACCCGTGCCGCAAAAGTCAGAGCCCTTCTTCGAACCATCTTTCCTAGATTACGATAGTCCTTTGAACTGACGATAGACTGAGAGTTCGGGGGATCCGCTACGGCGTCAACTCTGTAGTTCTCGGCACCCGGACGATGTGCGTCCGTGTCCTCACCTGGGGCGGATGGGGAATCCGCAGTCCGCTGGAGGCATTCACCTTCGCGCTCAGTTCACTGGAGCCATAACGGGATTAGGCTGACCAGTGGTTGGCGGCGCTGGTCGGTTGTGGCGCAGCTTGACAAGGCTTCGAAAACCCGAGAGAATCGGCGCAGTCGTGGGAAGGGCGAGGACCAGGAGATGATGACCAGCGGACAAAATAGTTGGGCGACAACTCCAGAGTAGGAGGCATGGCTGAGGTGCTCGAGAAGATCCTCCTCGTAGTCCTCGCGGCACTTGTCGCTGTGGCCGTCAATCCGTGGCTGGAGCGAGTGAAAGCCCGGACTACCGCCGAGTATTGGGAGGCGCAAGAGCGGTGGAAGTTCCGTGCCCAGGTCTACGCCAAGGCACTGACGTGTCTGGCGCGCATGCGACTGCCGCTCGAGGTCGCAGCCATCAAGGGTCGCTGGCCTCCACCGGAGGAGTGGAACAAGGTTCAGGCCGCCAGTCTGGAACTCATCGAACCCACAATGCTCGCCAGCCTCTGGCTATCGGAAGAGGCGGTGGCCCCCCTCAAGACCCTCGGGGACCGCTTGTTGGGGCTTCGCAATGAGGTTGACCCCGACAACCCGAAGCCCGGGCTCCTCAAGCTGTGCGAGATGTTGGAGAAGGAAATGGACCAACTCCATGCCCTCGCAAAGGAGGATCTCAAGCTCCAGGTGGTCCGGAATCAGCCATTGTGGCAGCCTTCGTTGAGGAGAGCCGCATGTCGCCCAACCAGCGGACGCAGCTGACGAGCGGCGCGGAGAGAGGAAGGACGCCGCTCGCAGCTGATCTGCGCTGTTGGGTGGCGCTCCAGCAAATGAAGCTCACAATGGTGCAGTTATGAAATTCAGTTTCATTCTGTTGCTATCAATCTGTTTTGCTTTAACAGCGTGTGAGCGTGGCACACTATCTTCCCGGTTGCACAATGCGCTGCGCAGCCGTCCAACGGAAAGGACCTGCACAGCGTTCCCAGATTGCCCCCGTTCCCACGCCTGAAGCAGTTCCTGCGAAGGCCAGGTCTCGGCTGGTAAGACAAAAGTGCGTTTGAAATTCCTATTCTTTTCGGCTATCATGCTGCCACGTTCCCGCACGTAGGCCCAAATTCAATCGGAGCATGAACTATGCGCCAGCTTGTTCTGGGGTTAAAGGGGAGAATGCAAATATGCAATTGAAAAACCGGCAACACCCTTTATTCAGAATTGGGCTTTTTCTATTTTGCAGCTTTGCCACATGCACCTTCTGTTCTGGAGAGGAACCGAAGAAGAGAGATGACCCCAAGAAAGAAGAAACCAAAGGACAGTGCAAAGCGCCTTTCGTAAGCAATCGCATGGTGCCAGAACAATGGTATCGAGATAACGGATTTGGTGACCCGGTCAAATGTGAAGAACCGAAGACCAAAGACCTGAAACGCGGGACTTCGATCCCTTTGTATTGGGTCATCGCGGGCAAGACTTGGAAAGACGATGAAGTGAAGGAAAAGCTCGACGCGGCAAAGGATTGGTTCGATATTTACTGCATCAAGCTAGATTTCAGAGAAATCCCCATCAAGGCGAACGAACGAAAAAACCTAATCGCGCTCGTCAACAAGCACAACGGTGAGAAAGGCGAAGCATTCGCAAACGACGCAAGAGAAGCGCTTCTAACTTTGTGGACTGCCAATCTTAAGAAGCCAAAACCGAAGTTCCTGATGATCTTGTTCGTCGACGAATTCACAGAAGTGAAGTATTCGAATGCTGTGGTGAATGTCTCAGGGAATTTCGAAGACATTCCTTTGATCCTCATCACTCATGCCGATAGCGGAAGCAAGCACATCGTTACCCATGAGCTAGTTCATGGCCTGGGCAAAGCTCTCGGTTCGCAAGATGGTAAGCCTCATTCTGAGAGATCTAAAACAAGCGATAACAATACGTGGAATGAAGGCGGGTGTACTAAAGAAATGGGCAATGCAGCCCGGACGACTCCGACAGTGCCGATGACCAAATCAGACAAGGCTCCGATGGATTGGGCTAGCTATTGGGAATATGCTAAGGGAGCACAAACAATCCATTAAGGGAAGGAAATCTTATGAGACTCAGACTTGCATGCGGACCATTGCTGTGTCTTGTGCTCGTTTCCCCTCTAAGCGCTCAGCAATCCACCTGGTTCCCTGCACCGGAACGCGACACCAAACCCGGTCCAACATGTCCTCCGAATAAAGAGGAGCCTGTGGTTCCAATCAAAAAGGACGCCGACATAGACAGGAATGGGAAAATGGATCGGTATTTGGGCGAATTCCGATGGGACGACAAGAAAGGCAATGATCTCAGGGTGGAAGTCTGGTGTATGGACGACGCCTATTACTCTCTTCGCGTTTATCAAAGCACCCCTGGCAACGAAAAGCTCATAGCTGCTCCGGGAGGCAAGGACCCAGACACCGGCGAAGTGTTGGCCGACCCAGGCATGTGTTGACCATACCCCGGTAAACCGGAAAACGTCGGTCCGACGTTTGAACCCCCAGATTCCTCGCTAGACCCAAAGTCGATTCCGGGAGAGATCCACTGGTTTTCCAAGAACCCAGCTCACGATCCGAAAGGTGAGGGGATCGCCAAGACTCAGTGCATTAAAGTCATCATCTGGAATGACACGCCGGGCAAGAAGGTGGGGAAAGGCACTATCAGCGTCTTCGGGGGTGGTACTCCCCCCAAATTCGAGGGCACATTCAAGGTGTCGAGCAGTCCAACACCGGTGGATGGAGACAAATTATCCAAAGATGACAAACTCGAACTCATTGCCAAACTGGTGACGGAGCGCGATCTCCTTGAAAAATTGATAGAGATAAAGAACGCAGCAGAGGAAAAAGCTAAACAGAAAAGCGAACTACCGAAGCTCAAACTTTTGAAGGAATCATTCAGTCCCACGTTACTGCGGAACGAGCTCACGATCGAACCCCGCCAAGGATTCGACGAACTGGGCGTAATCGAGTTCACCGCGAATATTGAGAGCCCGGCCTACGGAACAGTCGCAATGTCTGATGGTCGCTGGTTTATCAATGATCATTTCATCGCTAAAGGTCCAAGATTAAGAATGTTGCTGGAACCAGGAAGCTACAGAATTCAAGCGGTCGGAATCGATATTGCTGGTAATCAGAGCACAGGAGCGTTGAACTTCACTGTTCTTGAAGCGCAGCAGCGTCAACTGAAGAAATAATTCGTCAAGACGAACCTCGTTCCCGCGGACCTAGTTCGTAAGGTCGCGGCGGCGTATTCAACCCCGGTTCACTGAGGCCTACCCGGTCAGCCAATGGGTGAACAGGCCGGACCATGACAGCCCGGAGTGCATCGAGCCGGTGCGGAATAGCAACGACAAGCGCTGACATATCCCTGCTGGCGTTCCAGCGCCATCTTTCTTAGCACCCCCGGCATTCTTTCTTTAGTCACCTGGTGGAAACACGGTGATGACTCCGGACGGTCCGAGAACTCGTGTGACATCATGATGGCAGCGCCCCGATGATGGGCGTCCATGGTCTTAACTGGAGCGGACGGGGAATCCGTAATCCGCCATGATCCCGGACCGGTCAGCGACCCTAACTGGATTAGGCTGACAGGGGCTGCAGTGTTTGTCACCGACTTGTTTCTGGCGTTAGTCTTTCTAAGTGATAGGAATTGCTATATAATCCCCCCTAACGTTAGCAGGTTCTTGACCGAGCTAGACTGACCAACCTACTCAGTGGATGGCGCGGACGCCTCGCGCCGCGCCATCGGGGCTGCGGATTACCATCTGCTTTCTGTCCGGCGCTTCGCGCCGGCCATCAAGCGAATGCAGCGGACCGCCATCCACGCGAGTAAGCTCGCGTGTCCGTCTGCCACTGATCCGCAGCCCCGTTAGGCTTCACGAGACTCATCATGTCGCTCGCAACGTTCACAGAAGATCGCGGCACGCTCTGGCTGGAACAAGAGCGCCAGCTCGACGATGTTCAGAAGCTGTGGCCCTGGACCTGGCGACTCCGCATCCGGGCGTTTGTTGGCCACAGGCCGTTCATCTGGTTCGTCGACGACGAAGCCATGAATCGCACATGGTTCGTGAAGAATCACCGCGAGCATTTTGGCGTCCTGACGTTTTCTTCTCGAGCCCACTTCGTGAACGCCCTTCGGTCCAAAACCCCTTGCGATGCGGTGGTTACTGACATCTTCTTTCCGGCCAATCAGCCGACCACGGAGGAACAGGCTCGAGAGTTACTCAGCATCTATGAACGGATCGACTCCTGCACCGTAGCGAATCTCCCGAAGCTCTGGGTGGAAGTCAGGAAGTTGTGGCGTCTAGATGGTTTCGATGTTGCAAGGGACGTTACTGACTACGCCAAACACAGGAAGGAGCAGATTCCTGTGTTGCTGTTCTCACGCAAAGCTACCTTACTGCTCAACCGGGAGGATTGGCTCCGCGACCCGCCTGCGGCCGTGGAGAACACATTTTGGCTTCTCGAGAAGATTGCTCCGACCGTGGAGGGCGAGGCAGCTCGCGACGTTGCAGCTCTCCAACGCGAGAGGATCATGGCCGCGCTTCGGTATCGCCACAAGGCGACGCCTTGGTGGAAGAAGGCGGCCGCTTGGGTGATGAAGGCGGTTGGCTGGGCGTTCAAAATAGCTGGCTTCGTCAAGGGACTCTCACCGCTGTGAAGCCTAACAAACCAATGGAGCCGACGCGCCCATCGTTTCGTGCCATCGTGTCGCCAAAGCGCGCGGCTCATTGGTAGCGTTAGAAGTCAGACATAAAGAGATAGAAGGTACTGAGGCTTAGATGTCTCTAAGCGACTTCACTCGGTGGTTGTACCGTGGGCAGCGACCCAACTGGATCGCGAGGATTCTGAATAGAGCGACGGCTGCTGTGGCCTCGTCGGGCGTCGCCTCCAACTACCTCGTGACATTGGAAGTGACCGGACGAAAGTCGGGGCGGACCGTCTCGCTGCCCTTGGTCATGGCCGTCGTCGATGGACAGCGGTACCTGGTGTCAATGCTCGGAGATAACGTGCAGTGGGTTCATAACGTACGCGCAGCCGGTGGAAAGGCGGTTCTCCGGAGCGGCGGCCGTGAGGAGATCCAACTCGAAGAGGTTCCCACCGACCAGCGCGCACCCATCTTGAGGGCTTACCTGCAGCGAGCACCGGGAGCGCGACCTCACGTGCCTGTGAACAAAGATGCAGCGCTTGCGGAGTTCCAAAAGGTCGCCGCGGCATTTCCGGTCTTCCGTCTTGCTTCTAACAAGCCGGTGCAGCCGCGTTAGATATGCAGGAGGTGTCACGAAATGACGCGAAGAAAAAGAAACAATGACGAGTTGAAGGCGGCCTCAGATCATGTTCACTACGAAATTCAAATGCTCCGAGGCACAATGGCGCTTCTTGCGTCCAGAGCCATCGGAACATCGGTCCTTTCCAACGCTCTCATCGAATCCTTCACTATCCACGCACGGGCGCTGATGCACTTCTTGTATCCGAAACTGCCGCAAGACAGCGATGTTCTTGCCGAAGATTTCTTTGAAGATGCGAGTACCTGGATGGCAGCCCGGCCGGATGAGCCCGCAGCTTTCGGTACAGCTCGGGGGCGTGTTAATAAGGAGATCGCTCATATTACATATGACCGCCAGTTGGTTACTCCGGAACTCAAGGGGTGGGATTTCATCACCCTTGGCAACGCGATTCTCGAGGTCGTGCAAGTCTTCTTACGGACTGTTTCACAGCACCTCCTCGGCTCTCGGTGGCAACAAGCCGACACGGAATGTGGGAGTGGTATATCGATGGCCGCACGACCAGTCGTGGGGAAATATAAGACCGATGTGTCGACGCCCGGGAATGTCTAACAAATTAAACAAGCGCATGCAGCCGACGCAAACGGCGCGCCGCGGCTGATACGCGGCGTTAGCCAGAAGAACAGGGCCGGTGCGAGCCGATGGGTGAGATTAACTGGGTGCAAGTGATTGTCGCGCTCGTGGGCGGCGGTGCCGCTGGAGCCATCATCAACGCCCTCGTCTCTGCCCATCGCGCAGGTCGCCAGCGAGTGGGTCGTAGAATCGATATTCTCCCGGTCTTTCGGCAGACTGGTAGTGCGTCCGCGCTTCGGGCGAACATCGCAGTTACGCATGAGAATCAGACCACAACCTTCGAGAATCTGTTCCTCGCGGAGATTCAGGTCGTCAACCGGGGGAATAGTGACATGGGCGAGTTCAAGTTTGGCGCGACCCTCGGAGAAGGTGACCGATGCATCTATGTGGAGGCCACAACTCCCGATCGTCATCATCAGGTCGTCCAGCAGACGCCGGTAACCCCGCAAGCGCCGCAGCGGGCAATCGACTTCACGCTCAAGCCCTTCAACCGGGAAGACTCCTACTCCTTCAGACTGTACGTAGTTATCCCGCAACGACACGATGAGCCCAAGGCGGTCGAACTTGGGTCCCCGAGTCCTATCCGGTTCGTAGATGTAAGGGAGATCGCGCGCTTGAGAGTGGGGCGGCATGCAATAGTACTTTGGCGGTCTCCTTAATCTCTGGCTAACCTCGCGTTGCACCCGACGGCTGGCCGTGCCGGCCGCGGGTGACCGCGGGCGTGTGCGCCGGGCATGACGCACGACTTCCGGGGTGGAAGTCCTCGGACTAGGGGCACGTGGAGCCGAAGGCTAGGAGAAGGGCAAGGGCTCAATCGTGAGGGTGGGTCTGGAGGAAGCCCAATCCAAAGATGCGCGGCGACGAATGTGTGGAAACAGTGGGGACGGCGTGGGAACCGGGAGCTGGTCGGCCGCGGGGTGAGCCGTGGCCTTGCCTGGAATACGTACCAGTCAGCGCATGGACCCTGGCGGCTGACTCGGAGCCCAGCGCTTGCCTATGCGTTGCCGAGTGAGTATTTCGCCAGGCTCGGGGTACCAAGGTTGCATCGGCACCATGGTCCCTGACTGAATCTGCCGAACCGCCGTAGACGTGATCCGTATGTACGGTGGTGTTGAAGGAGAGGGGTCGCGAGGCCCCTCCCTATCCCGATTAGGTAGCACATACAATTTTAGGCTTAGGAGCCACCACCAATGTCCGAAAACGCAACTCAAAAGTGCAGGCATTGCTATGAGAAAATCAGTCAGCAGGCAAAGGTTTGCGGTCATTGCCACCTCTATCAGACACGCTGGCGTGCATTGCTTGCAAATCTTCAATCTTTGTCAAACCTTGCTGCGATAGGACTTCTCGCGATCTCTGTCCTGCAGTTTCGTGAGGCGCGGGAGGAGCGGGTCAAAGCTGAGACAGCGGCAAAAGCAGTACAGCAGCTTTCTCTCACGGTATCGGAAGTGCTGCTTGCCACGTCCGCAGCTACGAAAGGTCGCTTCGAGGACTTTAGGCTTCTAGAACTCACCGCTCCGTATGTCCGCAGGAAAGTGGAGGTGATTTTCAATATCCTTGACCTCGCTGCTCCGCAGCGGCAGACCACCTTAGGTGTGTACGAGGCCTATCAGCGCTGGAGCAGCGCATCCGAGGGCACCCTACAAAAGTCGGCAGCCTGGGAGGACCTGAAACGCCTACTTCAGTAGGCGGCCTTACCTGCGCTTGGTGTGTCCTGAAAGGCACTGACAACTTGCCGGTGCAAGTCCGGTCGTGGGCATCGCCAGAGAGCCATGGAGCAGGCTCCCGCTCTAACCCCGAGGCTCGCCGCTGCCTGACTGCGCATTGGACCTGACGGCGGCACGGGGTCGCGGCGTGGTGAGGAGGGAAAACCGGTGGACCAAGAGGTGACGGGCGACCAGCCGGATCTCGGCGGGGACATGCGCGTGATGGTGGAGTTCCAGGCCGCCATCACCTGCAAGCACGGCTCCACCATTGCCCCCACCTGCGCCCGGGGCTGCAAGCGGGCGACCTGGCTGGAGGCCGTCGTCCGGCCGCGCAACGAGACCGAGCCGCCGCGGACGGTCCGCGACGTGGTCGAGGCGTTCATCGCTGCCAAGAAGATCAGCGGGATCGAGGTGGTCGAGCGCTTCGTCACGGGTGCGGTGCGGCGCGAACGGCGGAAGCGCTACACGAAGGTGGCCGCCCTCAGCGGGATCTCGGTGACGGCCGCCCTCCTCGTCTATCAGGGCGGCAAACTTTTCTACCGCCTCTGGGCTGAACATCGGGCTGACCGGGAAACAAAGAAGCCCTGAAGCGGGCAGCTCCTGCTACCACACCCCGGGGACCTGCCGAGTCGCGGGGCTACTCCAGGGCCGCAAGGCAGGCGCACAACCCATGCAGGCGAGTGCAGATGACACCCCCGTAATGGTGACGCTCCGGAGTGCGGAGTAGTGGTTGTAATCCACACTCCCATCCCCGCGAGAGTGGCCCTAAAAGAGCTTGACGGCTCCGGGGAAGACGTAGTAAGGGGTCGCCACCAACGGTGATCGCATTGGCGTCATGGTGGCTTCGCACATCCGTCACCTCTTGCCAGTGGTGACGTCCTTTTCCAGCGCCCTCTCGGGGCTCATGTGGCGTCAGAGGGCGTTGGTGTTTCGTTGCTCAAAGGGTAGCTTCTCTAGGAATCTCAACGCCTCAAAAATATGGGATGTGCATTTTTTAAATCGCTTGTGGGTAAGGGTATTTTTGAGTCTTCGGGGAATAAACATCCTCCGATCGACGTATATAATATGAGGATAGGCTCAAGGGTCCGCTGATAAGAGGGAAAACCATGAATGAGGCCAGCGAATTTCAACAGCTGGTGATGGTCCACCTGGACTCCCTCTATAATTATGGCCTCATACTGACCCGAGATCAGGCAGATGCGGAGGATTTGTTGCAGGACACGTTGCTGAGGGCTTTCCGATCCTTCTCCACGTTCAATCGGGATTGCAGCTGCAAGGTATGGTTGCTGCAAATCATGAAAAACATTCAGATTGACCGTCATCGGAGGCGGCGCTCGAGACCTGCGGAGGAGGAGTTTGAGGATGAAAGAACCGTTCCTGCCGATGCCTCCCGAGAGATCGATCTCTTCCCGCCCCCCCTCGATCCCGAAAAACTCCTCATTCAACATCTCATGATCGAGGAGATCAGGGACGCGATTAGACGTCTGCCGCCTCTTTGGCGAGAGGTCGTTCAATTACGTGATCTTGAAGGGCTGTCGTATGCGGAGATCGCCCAGGTCCTGGAAAAGCCGATCGGCACGGTCATGTCCCGCCTGTACCGGGGAAGAAACCAGCTACGAGCGGTGCTCCTGGAGTATGCTCCAGGACAGGACGCAATGAGGCGCTATGGTCTGTAAGCTTGCGAGATCGAAGATTTATCAGTACGTTGATGCGGAGTTGCCGGTCGATATGGCTGCCGCCTTTGAGGACCATCTTCGCTCCTGCTCTGAGTGCCAGCATCGTGTCGAACTCGAGAGGGCCTTTCGGCAAGCCTACATAGCCCCTCTCACCCCCGAAGCCACCCCGTCAGAAGTCAGGGAACGCCTCTCACGGTTCGTCATGGATCTGGCCAAAGAAGGCAACCACAGTGTGCGTCGCCATGGTCCTCGCCTCCCTCAGCGTCGAACCTTCTACGTCGCTCTCGCGCTGCTGTTGCTCGGAGGGCTTACGGGGGCGTTGATTGCACGATTTCCGGGCGTGGCCGGGGATTCCTGGCTCAGGCTTGCCGATGCCTCTGTGGAACAACACCGCAAACTTGCTCAAGCCGTACTCCCCTTCGATATCAGGACGGCGTCGCCGAAAGAAGCCGAACGGTGGTTCAAGAAGAGGCTGGACTTTAATGTGAGCCTTCCGGAACTCAAGGGAGAACGCATGACGCTCCTGGGGGGGAGGGTCTCTCGCCTCGAGGATTTCGATGTGGCTGCTTTGGGATATCGGGTTGATCAGGAGAATGTCTCGCTGTTCATCTTCCCCATTGATCGCTATCAGCGGTATTTCAAGGATGACAGTGGGGGGAAGTTCAAGATTGCGAACCGGCAAGGGTATGATGTCATCATCTGGTCAGGCCATGGTTCCGCGTATTCTCTTGTCTCCGGGATCGGCGGACGGTCGTGCCTTGTCTGCCACTCGCCTGAGGACAAGCTCGACCCCGTGCTACATCCGTCGCCTCATTCGGGAAGCGGCGCTTCAGGGCTGCGCTGGTCGCGCGCCCTAGAAGAAGTGAGTCTGACGCCATGAGATGGACACGATTGGCTGCGAACCTGTTCGTCACCGCTGTCATGGTGGCTGCCTTCGTACTCCCCGCCCAGTCCTACGACGTAGTGAAGGTGAGCGACGGCGGGACGATCAGTGGGAAGGTGGTATTTCAGGGGGCCATCCCGCTTAAAAAGAAGATTATCCCCACCAAGGATCGGGAGGTCTGCGGGGGCATCCGGGAGGTGGACCAGGTCCTCCTCTCCCCTGACAAGTCTGTTCAGGATTCGATCGTTTACCTGAAGAAGGTGGAGAAGGGGAAGGCCTGGGAAAAGGTCGCCACCACGCCGCATATCGACAATCTCAAATGCGATTTCCACCCCCATCTGCAGGTCGTTCAAGCTGGCGATTTCGAAATCGTCAACTCCGATCCCGTCCTCCACAACACCCACGGGTTTCTCGACCGACTCACCGTCTTTAACGTGGGCTTGCCGAACCAGGGTCAGCGGATCAAGAAGTCGCTCAAGAAACCGGGCCTTGTCCGGGTGGAGTGTGATGCCCATGGCTGGATGCGGGGGTGGGTGTACGTGGCCGAGAATCCATACTACGCCCTGACCGGCAAAGATGGCACGTTCACGATCAAAGATGTCCCGCCCGGCACCTACACGTTGGTCGCATGGCAGGAGTACACGGGTGCCGTCGAGGTCCCCGTGACGGTCAAGGCAAAGGAGGTGGTGCCTGTCACAGTGGAGCTGAAGAAGTAGAGCGTTCCCCGGTTTCCGTCCGTTCTATTGGAGGAAGGAGGCGATTGCAATGGATGATCATGACCGACTAGACCTTGTGAGGGAAAAGGCCAGGCTAGCCTGGTGGCGGAAGGCCCGGTCGTGCCCCGAGATCGAGCGCACACGGCGTGAGATGGCCAAGGAGTTGAACAGCCCTTCAGAGCGACCCGACGGGTCGCTGGGGATCACCCGCCGCACCTTCCTCCACAAGTCGCTCCTGGCGGGAGCTGCCGCTGGCGCTGCCACCTACGGGTGGTTCCCCCTCGTCAACACCCTTGACCTCGCATTCGGGGCGGAGGCCTTCAAGTTTGCCTGGATCTCTGACAACCACCTCTACCCCAAGGACGTCAACACACGCTTTGTGGAGAAGGCCACGCGGGCAGCCAAGGAAGCGCAGGCCATGAGTCCGCCGGCGGACTTCCTGATCCATGGCGGCGACCTGGCCCAGCTTGGCGACCCGGTGGAGCTGGACCTCGGCGCCGAGATCCTGAAAGAGGTGACGATCAAGAAGTTCTTCATCCCCGGAGAGCACGATTGGTACCTGGACATGGGGGTGAAGTGGCAGAAGCTGTTCGGCAAATCCACCTGGACCTTCGACCACAAAGGGGTGCGGTTCATCGGACTTGACACGGTGAGCCGGGGTCCCGATTACTGGTCGGCCAAGAAGATGACCCCCAAGGAGCGGATGGGCCACATGGCGACCTTGGACGGAAGCGTGGCAGGGGCCTGGGCTGGCGTGGGTCGGGACCAGCTCCAGTGGCTGGATACCACCCTCGCCAGTTGGCCGAAGGACAAGCCCGTGGTGATCTTCACCCACAACCCGCTCTACGAGTACTACCCACCCTGGAACTTCTGGGTGCGGGATTGGCGGGAGGTCCACGAGGTCCTCAAACCCTACACCAACGTCACCAATATCCATGGCCACACTCACCAGGTGCTCTATAACGAGATCGGCAAGGTGCGCTCGATCGGCATGCTCGCGACCTCCTGGCCGTGGCCGTACGCACCAGAAGGTGTGCCAACTCTGACCAAGCCGATGGTCCGCGCGGATCCCGGTGATCACTTCGACGGGGTAGGCTGGTCCAAGCTGACTATGGCCGCGGCCGAGAGGATAGAAAACGAGTATGTGATGTGGCGGACGGATGTCTTTGCTGACGCGGCAGTGGACTCGGGGACCGGCGACAACGTTAACCAGATCCTGAGCCCCCGGATCGCCGACCGCGAGTGGCCATATTACGGCGCCTACAAGTAGCTTCCAGCGGGCCTTGCGCCCGACAGGGGGACGGCGATGAAAATGACTCGATATGCGTTGGCCGTGCTGGGTGGCTCCTTAGGCCTCCTTCTGGTCGTGGCCTCGGGGACCGACAGAGCCATGGCCCACAAGGCAAAGCACACACCGGACCAGCTCAAGGCCTTCGAGGAGGTGTTTATGGAGCAGGTCAAGGTCGGCGACCTGCTCTTCCACGGCGACGACGCCACCCAGAAGGCGATGGGGGTCACGCTCTCCAAGACCGGGATGGCCTGCGCCATGTGCCATCCCTTTGCCTCCGACAATCACCCTCACGAGTTCCCCAAGTTCCAGGAGCAGATGAACAAGTTCGCAACGCTCCGGGACATGATCAACTGGTGCATCGAAAAACCGAACGAGGGGGAAAAGATCGATCCCGACTCTGACGCCATGAAGGCCCTCGAGGTGTACATCTACTGGTCGAACCGAGGGTCCAAGCTTGACACCGGGCGCCACTGATCCGGATAGAACAAGTCGGCGATGAGTGGGCAATCGGCCCCACGGCCGCAGGGGCTTTCCAGGCGCGGCTTCCTCGGGCTGGCCTCAGCGGCCGTGGGGCTTATGGGCGTGTGGAGGATTCCGCCAGCCTGGCCGGATACCGCGGGCAGGGGTCCGCGCGCCGATGACCCCGATCCTCTCTCGCCCTCCGAGCAGCTTCATCTGCCGCTGCTCAAGACCCCGGCTTTCACCCGCAACGGGGACAAGGTTCCCATCGTGGTGGAGATGCGCCACCCCATGGAGCGCGACCATTATGTGATGAGCATGCAGGTTGTCAATGGGCGGGACCCGATTCCGCTGAAGGGCGTGTTTCACTTCACCCCAGCTAATGGCCAGGTCTACTTGGCCTTCCAGGCCCGGATGGACCAGGGGGTCTCGAAGGTGGTGGCGACGGCCCAATGCAACCTCCACGGGCCCTCGTCCACCGTCCGGTCCATCGAGATCCCAGCCGACGCGGGCGGGTGCGCCGCCCCCGCGCCTCCCCTGGTCCGGACCCACGGTGACGAGATTCTGCCTCCACGCATCCGGATCCCCGAGCTGGTCGAGCGCGGGCGGATCCAGCGCGACGAGATCATTCGTGTGCAGCTCAAGATGCGGCACCCGAACCGGACAGGGCTGGTCCGCCGTGACGGGAAATTCATTCAGGAGTCCGAGCCCTTTTTCCTCAGGGATATGGAGGTCTTCTACGGGGATGAGCGCGTGAGCCGCTTTGCCATGAGCCCCGCGCTCAGCGACAACCCGTTCATCACCTTCAAGCTGCGTGCTAGGCGCGATGGGCTCCTCCGAATTCTTCTCACCAACAGCCGGGGCCAGCAGTTCGAAGCAAGGGAGCAGATCCGCCTTTCCTAAGAACCACAGGGCCCTCCTGGGAACGAGTTCGATTCTTCTGCCGCGTCAGGGTGACCGCTCCGACGTTCGGCGTCCCTCGTGGAGACCTGAATGGTCCAGGACGCAGTGGTTCGGAATGATGAGCTCATTAACAAGGACCTCATTCGGAAGTGGCTGGTCTGGGGGTTCGTCTGGGTCCTGGTGTTTCCCACCGTTGGGGTCATCGTCTCGACCAAGTTTACCTATCCGGAGTTCCTCGGGAATCTCCCTTGGCTGACCTTCGGTCGCCTGCGCCCCATCCACGTCAACGGAGTGATTTGGGGGGCATTTTCGACCCTGTTCATTGGCCTCTGTCACTACGTGGTCCCCCGCCTCTGCGGGGTCAGGCTCTGGAAGGAGGAATGGAGTCCTGCCCTCCTCTGGGTCTGGAACCTGAACCTCGCCTTGGCCATGGTCCTCTTGGCCCTTGGGTGGAACCGGGGCTGGGAGGCAGGCGAGTTCCCTCTGATCAACGTCATCGTCCTCTTCCTCTCGGTCCTCCTCCTCACGGTCCAGTTCCTCATGACCATCAAGCACCGAAAAGAGGCGCCGCTCTACGTCTCCCTCTGGTACCTGATTGCGGCCTTTATCTGGACCGATGTGAATCTGATGGTCCTGATGCTCGGCCCCTACCACATCCCGGGGATCAATAATGTGGCCTGGCACGGGCTCTTCCTCCACTATGTGGTGGGACTCTGGATCACGCCGGCCGGCTACGTGCTGATCTACTATTTCCTCCCCGCGAGTGTCAGGAATCCGATCTACAGCCACAAGCTCTCGCTGATCGGGTTCTGGTCACTGGCCTTCTTTTACCCCTTCGTCGGGATCCACCATTACCTCTATTCGCCCATTGCTGACTGGGCCGAGACCATCGCCATCATCTCCTCCATGATGCTGATCATTCCGGTCTGGACCGTGCTCCAGAACTTCTTCGGGACCATGATCGGGAAGTGGCAGGAGTTCGGCCGAAACCTCCCGGCGAAGTTCCTCATCACGGGGTCCATCATGTACCTTGTGGGCTGCTTTCAGGGCTCTATCGAGGCGCTCCGGGCGGTCCAGCAGCCCACCCACTTCACCGATTTCGTCATTTCCCACTCCCACCTCACGGTCTTCGGCACCTTCATTCTTTGGGCGATCGGCGGCTCGCTCTACGTCTGGCCCAAAGTGACCGGCAGCGAACTGTGGAGTTTCAAGTTGGGGAACTGGGGGTTCTGGTTGATTACCGTGGGGATCTCGGCGATGGGGCTGGTCTTATCGGCCCAAGGCCTCCAGCAGGGCTACATGCTCATCGCGCAGAGCGAGTGGATCGACACGATGAACGCCATCCGGCCCTACTGGTGGGTCAGGACCTTTACGGGGATCTCCATGGACCTCGGCATGTCGCTTGTGGTGTACAACCTGATGAAGAGCTCGCTTGCGCGGGCGCGGACGTGAGGCGAGGCGGACAGCGATGCGGTCGATCAGGTCGTTGGCGGTGGGCGCGGGCCTCGGCTTTGTGACGCTGGCGCTGTTCGTGCAGGGGTTCCTGCCGGCGATGATTCCAGAGTCGCGTACCGACCGGGTGACCCGCGCAGTGAGGAACGACTTGGGGCAGATCAAGTGGGTGCGGTACGAGGCGAGCGACTACACGCCCCTGGAGAAGCTGGGTCGGGGGGTCTATATCCGGGAGGGGTGCTGGTACTGCCACAGCCAATACGTCCGGCCGGTCACCGGCGAGGAGTTCCGATGGGGGCCGGTCTCCGAGGCCGGGGAGTATGCGTATGACCTCCCGCACCTGTTCTCGACCCGCCGCATCGGTCCGGACCTCACCCGGGTGGGACTGAAGTACGCGGACGAGTGGCACTACGCCCATCACTGGGATCCCCATCTCACGGTGCCGGACTCCATCATGCCGAGCTTCAAGTGGCTCTTCACCCAGGTGAAGGTCCCTGTGCGCCATGACCAAGAGAAGGGGTTGGTTCTCCAAACGACGCCAGACCTGACCCGATACTTCACCGTGAAGGAAGACAAACCGATCCGTCTCTTCCCCAACGAGCAAGGCCTGACCTTCGTCCGGCCGCGGCCTGATGGCGAGTTCCCTATCGACGGCACGCCGCAGCTTGACCTGACCCCCTTCAGGGACCAACCGCCCGCCTTCACCTCGGTCCTCCTTGTGATCCCCACCAAGGAGATGGTCGGGCTGGTCGCCTACGTCCAGAAGCTCGGCATGAACCGCGGCGCGTGGCGTGAGGTCTTCGAGCCGCAAACCCTGTCGGTCTCCATCATGACGATCCCTGAAAGCGAGGGTCTCCTCGCCCGCGGGACGGCCGTGTACCAGCACCGCTGCATCGGCTGTCACGGCGTCAAAGGCGACGGCAACGGCCTGGCGGCCACCTTCCTTTTCCCGAGGCCGAGGGACTTCACTGTCGGGGCCTTCAAGTTCCGTGTGACCCCCTCCGGCTCGCTCCCCACTGACGGCGACCTCTTCCGGACGGTCACGCGAGGCGTGCGGTGGACCGCGATGCCCACCTGGCATGAGATCCCGGAGAAGGACCGCCTGGCAGTGATCACCTTCATCAAGACGTTCTCGGAGCGCTGGAAGTCAGAGAAACCCGAACCGCCGGTCCCGATCCCGGATCCTCCCACCGCAACCCCGGAGCTCGTAGCCCAAGGGAAGGAGCTCTATGTCAAGGCGAAGTGCTGGCAGTGCCATGGCGAGAGCGGCAAAGGGGATGGGCCCTCGGCCGATCAGCTCAAGGATGACTTTCGCTTTCCTATAAGGCCGGCGGACTTCACCAAAGGCCAATTCAAGGGCGGCTCGAGCGTGGTCGATGTGTACCGGACCATGACGACCGGCCTCGATGGGACGCCGATGCCGTCATTTATCGACTCGATGAAAGACGACGAGCGGTGGGCCATCTCATATTACGTCCTCTCATTTTCGGCCTGGGCGGATCCCCTCACCGGCCAGAAGCTCAGGCTGCCTCCCGGGGCCCGGGCCGCCCTGAACTCGCCCGAGGTGCGGGCCAACTCTCCCCGGCTGGCCTGGGATCCGGAAAGGGCATCGGCAGGGGTGACCCTGGCAAGCGGCAAGCGGCAAGTCTACTATCCGGGTGTGTCGGAGTGAGGGGCGCCCGATGCTCGAATACTTGACGTTTGGTGAGTTTGTCGTCGCCTCCCTGATGGGGCTCGCGGCACTCTGCGCGTTTGTCTGGGCAGCGACAAGCGGAGCATTCCGGAACGTGGAAGCTATCAAACATCAGGTGCTTCGTCTGGAGGAGGAAGACCATGACCGACGAGGAGCGTAGGCGCGAGGCGCGATACGGCCCGATCGAGGAGTATGCCCAGGGAGAGATCCGCACCTATCACGGCATTGTGAACAAGTGGTTGCTGGTGGTGTATGCGGTCCTCGCGGTCTGGGGTGTCTACTACCTGTTCACATACTGGGGCGGGCTCGGCCCAGGACTGGGCTGGGGCCAGTAGAGGGGTCACGTCATGAGAGCTGAGCGGTTCTTGATCTCATTGGCGCTCTTGAATCTGGCAATCCTGAGCTTTGAGATTCTCTTTAACGTGGTGTCTGGGCTCCTCTCCCTCTTCTAGCGCGAGAAGCAGATGAGTGGGATCGAGAAGCTTGCTTTTGGTCTCTTCCTCGTCGGCAGCATTTTCTTCTTCGTGTGGGTGGCATTCCTGGCCTTGAGGAAATAAATGTGGAGTTGGCGACCGGAAATCTTGCTACCCCTTCTCGTTGTGGGGGGTGCGTACACCATCGGCTGGTGGCGGATGGCACAGGGTTCAGCATCCCGCGTTCCGCCATGGCGTCTCACGCTGGCCCTTGGCGGCCTCATGAGCATCATGGTGGCGCTGGTCTCTCCCCTCGCCTCGCTCGCACAGGCCCTTTTCCTGGCTCACATGGTCCAGCACATGCTTCTCATGATGGTGGCCCCTCCGCTTCTTCTGCTGGCAGACCCGCTTCCTGAGATCCTCTGGGGCCTGCCGAGGACGGTCCGCCTGCGGCTCGGCCACCTGCTGGTTTCAGGGGCCCCGCTCAGAACCGCCGTCCAGAGGCTGACCTGGGCGCCCGCGGCCTGGCTGATCTCCGCCGTCGCGCTCTGGATGTGGCACTTGCCTGCCGCCTACGAGGCCGCGTTGAGGGTCGATGTCTTTCACGATCTGGAGCATGGCGTCTTCTTCTGGGCTGGGGTGCTGTTCTGGTGGCCCGTCATCAACCCGGGGCCACATGTCCGAGGACAGATTCCGTACATGCTGCGGATCGTGTATCTCATTCTCGGGGCTTTCCAGAAGGGACTGCTTGGACTCCTGCTCACCATGAGCCCCTTGGTGCTCTATGATTCCTATGCCAGTACTGCGCCGGTTTGGGGGCTTAGCCCGTTGGAAGATCAAGCCTGGGGTGGAGTCATCATGTGGGGGGTTGGCGGAGCAATCGACATGGCCGCTGTCCTAGTCTTGCTGTTCAAATTCTTTAGCTTGGGAGAACGCGAACCCCTCCCTGATGGCGCGATCTAGTCCTTCTTGGCTAGGGTTAGTTACCCCATGGGAGGCTCATGGCGCCTGCTCTTCGTTGCCGGAGTCCATCTATCACCGTCGGTTCTCGCTTCTCAACGGCGCGGGCGACCTACGTGTACTCGATTCACACGCCCGCCCTCATCCATCCTCAGGCGTGCCGCTAATTCCTCCAGGCGCTTCCTCCGCCCTCTTGAAGAACTCCACTGGCCTGGTGTGGAAGTTGTGGATGTTGACGGCGGTCGCGTAGATGCCGGGCTTGACGGAGGGCTCGCTAGGTGGAACAAGAGAGGCTCCGGCGCTGTCGTCTGTAGCCCGCACAGGAAGTTGACCGATTAGAGAAACCGTGCGGCTCCTGCGTTCCCTTTGTCTGTATCCTTATCGGCAAACGCGGGGCTTATTCCCACAGGATCCACTAAACCTTTCCCCCGGAGTTGTTTGTAACCGGCAAGTTATCGCCTTTGTTTCCCTAGACAGCTCGTGCCTTAATGGCGACTTGCATACGCGGCGCCTTTTCAAGAGCTTCCCCAGCTTCCCGGGTCCACACTGGCAATAAGGCGCCATTCTAGTGTGCAGATTACACCCCCGTAATATGCACTTCGTAGCCCTCTCCTCAAGAAGCTGCCTCCTCCTCTCAACGGATAGCTCTCTCTTGACCTCCCGATAGCACAGCCCATCTAAGGGGGGGCGGCTCTCACCGTACTCTACCTCCAAGTCCGCATGCCGAATGAGGGTGAAGTCGGGACCTCATGGGCATGGGGCTCGTGAGAACTGAGGATCCTGGTGAGACCATTTCTACAATTTCGAGGCCATTATCCGAGTGCTCCCTACAACCCATTTCTACAAATCAATCCGGATAGCCGTATTATCAGAGTATCTCCCACGCCGCGCGCCGGGCTGTGGCTCGCGGCTCGGCGAGCACGCTCTTTCGTCGAGTGCCGGTAGGAGGCTCATGCCCTCGCACGTGCGATGTCCTGCTGCCAACGTCATGATGATATTGGTGAAATTTCACAGACTTTTACGTGAAATCTCATCGAAAATGGCCCGGCAGTCTTCGCTTTTCTGTTGCGCGGGTGCGGCACGGCCCTTAGAGTGACTATGAGACACGAGGCTTGACAGTGGTTCACGTCGATGTCGTCGAAGCCAATCCGAAGGCTATAGGAGGAGAAGCCATGAGAAGGATCGGGTGGTTCTGTGTATTGCTGGCCGGGGTCGTGCTGGCCAGCGGTCTTGGCGGACACGCCGCTAAGGCAGCGGAAGGCACGAATCAGGCTGCGATCGTGGGCGGCGAGCTGGCCACCCTCGCCAATCAACTCCACCTGCGCCCCGAGACCGCCCTCGACTTCACGAAGGTGAGCGGGGAGTACTGCTTCGATGTCCGGCTGGGGGAAGGTGGCCACATGACGCATTACGCCACCGACCCGACGAAGACCCAGGAGGACGTGATCGACTTCGTCAATGCGGCGCCCTTGCTCAAGGCCGGCGTGAGGTTGGACAGCCTGCCTCGGTTCCCCGGCAGGTTGGGCAGTATGACGCCCAATCAGTGGTACTTCTTGCCGGCCGGCGAGCTGGAACCCCACCATGGGATCAAATTCCCGTTCCCGCTCTTGATCAAGGCGAACAAGCTCACGTGACCGACGGGTCCAAGAAAAGCTTGACCCACTGGGGAGCAGGTGGCACGCTACCACCCCACAGGTGATCGCGAGGGGTCTGCTATCGGAGCAGGACCGCTGTCACATCCCGCTGTCTGGGTGCCGCGCCACGTCATACCAACGCCCTCTTGAGTAGAAGTCGGCCTGAGAGGGCGTCTGTGTCTGGAGTCGGTGGGAATTGCCGGTGCATCGACTGTCAGATGGGAGCCACCTTCCCAGGCACTGTTCCACTGTCCGATGCATCGGACAGGATCCCTCCGGCTCACCGTGCAGGAGCGGCGTGTCGGGCGCGGACCGCGTTTCCCGATTCGGCCGAGTGGTTGGCGAACCGCGACCTTCGGGCTGGCTGGACACAGAGCGCGCCTGTCATCCGCAAATCCAGCGGCCCAGATGGAACGAGAGCGCTCACACGGACCTGTCAGGCGCTGAGCTCGCGGCCGCGCTGCCCTCTGGCCCACCGGCCGAGCTGGCTCACCAGGCTCAGGGCCGCGGGCTGGGAGCCGACGAGCTTGAGGTGGAGACCCGGCCCGATGGCATGTGACCGCCAAGTACCCTGACGGCCATGTGGTCATCACAGGGCCCGACGGCCGCGTGACCTGGGGCATCCCGAGCAAAGGTCACATCACCCTTTTCCCGTGCGGCCGCACGATCGAAACGCGGCCCGATGGCAGCAGGATCATCACGGAACGCAATGGCACCGAGACCACGATACGACCCGACGGGACCACGTTCACCACGTGGCCAGACGGAACCCACCACCGCCACAGCGCCGAGCACGCGAACGCTGGGGGGGAGCAACCTGCGACTCCGCCGCCGTGAAGCTAGCTCGACCGCAGGGAGGGGGCGTCGTGCGCCCGGCATGGAGGCGGAATCAGGAGTCTGACTCGAGAACACGTGAGATGGCTGATGTCGGTCTGGCTGCAGCGAGATCCTCAACGCGAGCAGGGACCACCCTCCGATGAGTGTGGGCGGCACCGAGCCCTTGACGGGACGAGCCGATAACAGGGAGGCAGACCGCCAGGTGGTGCCCCAGGCGGGGCCCAAATGGGGGGGCGGTCGACGCTGCCGCGGAAAGCTGGTCGTCCAGGGCGAGGCTCGGATGTTGTCCTCCCGCACCCCCTCTCATTGGTGTTGGGCATCGCCGGAGCGCAGGTCCGGCTAACCTGATCAATGTGCACCGGCCGAAGAGGCGAAGAGGAGAAATACCATGCGATTTCTACGAGGTAGCGTCATCACGGTCCTACTAGCCGCCTTCGTGTGCGCGCTCGCCACCAGCGCAGAGACGGCGGATTTCCCCAGCGCGCAGGTCAAAGCCAAGATTGAGGAGATCATCGCGGCAACGGTCAAGGAAGGAGGCGGCGTCTTCAAGTTCAGAGACGAGCGGACCGGCGAAGAGGTGCCCCTCGAGTTTGTCCAGGTCCGCTTCATCCGCGGGATCACGGGGCACGGATACTTCGGCAGCGTGGACTTTCGTGTGCAGGGCGAGCCCGAGAAGCTTTACGACATCGATTTCTGGGTCAAGCCTCAGGACGACCAGCTCGTCCTCGTGGACATCAAGACCCATCGGTATCCGAAGAAGGAAGGGAACGAATGGGTGCAGGTGCGCACGGATCCCCTGCCCTGGTGGTGGGCCGTTGCTCAGGAACACCCCGGCGAGACGGAGGAGAAAAAGGCGTGGGAGATCAAGGCCACCATGCACGAGTATATCGCCCGGAAGGAGAACGAAGGGGGCGGCGTCTTCAAGTATACGGATGAGAAGACCGGCCAAGACCTCGCCCTCGAGTTCGTCAAGATTCACGATCCCGTCACCCATACGAAACAAGGTTACTTTGCCTGTACCGACTTTCGTGTGAAGGCCGAACCTGCAAAGCTCTATGACCTGGATTTCTGGGTCAACGAGAAGGACGGCAAGCTCGTGGTCACCGATACCCGCATCCACAAGGAGCCTCAGAAGGAAGGCGGCGAGTGGATCAAGAAGCCTCGGTATGCCTTTGATAAAGATGGCAAGCCGGTGGAGATCAAGTAATGGAGACCGCTTGGAATCCTGTGCAGAGACAGACACTGGCGAGCTGGACGCTGCTCACAGAGACAGGCAGGGGTGCGTCGGGGTGTGAGGGAGGTGGCCTGGTGGGTTCCCGACGCATGGCGCGGACGATTGTGGCGGCGCTGTTCGGGGTGGCGCTCGTAGCCACCCTGATTGCGGCCGCGGCCGAGGCCCAGACCAAAGGAGAGACATGCGGGCTGCCGCCAGCAGCCACTGCTGACATCCTGTACGACGCGGATCAGGCCCCCGCCCGCGCCTTCGCCTTCACGTATGAGGCGGAGGTGCCGCCACAGCCCGCTGGGGTCGGTCCGATCGACATCTTCATTCCTTTGGCCACCTCAGATGCCCACCAGACGATCCTTCGCCGTACGGTCAGGGCAAGTATCCCGGGTCGCGAGCGAACGGAGAGCCGCTATGGGAACCACTTCTGGCATGGCCACCTCGACCAGTCCGACGGTAAGCTGCTCACCATCGCGGTCACCTACCTGGTTTCGCGTCACGTCTTTGAGGGACAACACCTGGCGTCGGCAAGCGGGCCGCTCAGCCAAGAGGATCGCAAGGAGCTAGCGCTCTTTCTGGGCCCCGATCGGCTGGTGCCTGTCTCGGGCCTGATGATCGACAAGGTGCGAGCTGAGCTACCCAAGAGCGACCCGACCCCACTCGGGCGCGCCCGCGCCATCTACGACTATGTGATCGACCATATGGAGTACAAGAAGGTCGGCACAGGGTGGGGCAACGGCGACACCTTCTGGGCGTGTAGCGCCCACTACGGCAACTGCACCGACTTTCACGCGCTGTTCATCTCCCTGGCGCGGGCGGAGGGGATTCCAGCCCGCTTCGAGATCGGCTTCCCGATCCCCGAGGACCGGTCCTCTGGGGTGATCGAGGGCTACCACTGCTGGGTGGAGGTCCACCTCCCGGGCGTCGGGTGGTTCCCCATCGATGCCGCCGAGGCCTGGAAGCACAAAGAGCGCCGGGATCTCTACTTCGGCACCTACCCTGCGGATCGCCTTCAGGTCACGATCGGGCGAGACCTCGAGCTGGGTGAGGGCCACACCACTGGCCCGCTCAATTACTTCATCTACCCCCATGTGGAGGTGGCGGGCCAGCAGCTCGAGCGCGTGAAGACCCTCTTTCGCTTTTCGGAGATCCCAGAAGGCCAGCTTGCCGCGAAGGAGGCTCTGAACGAGCGGGTTGGACCATAAGTCTCTATGTTCAACCCTGAAGGAGGCGCCGGAGCTCGCGAGGGAAATCCCCACGATGCTCGAAGGGTATCCAGTCGTCATTGAAGAGATGGGGGAGATGCGACCGCTCGATTCGAGATGATTTGGGGACTCATCCGTCCTCACCCCCTGAAGCCAAACGCAGTTCCGCTGTGCAGATTACACCCCCGAACTCTATGTACCTGCTCAGCGCCAATGATGTCTATTCATTCATGCGGGTGTCGGAGAATGCTGGCCGATGACCATCTCCGAGAAGGGATGACACAGCGGGGCCGCCTCCAGCGAGGACAGTGCGTCGGCGCAACGGCGATCCTCTTGGCCCCCCTCCTCACGAGCGGGTCCGCCTGGGCGTTCGAGGTCTGGGTCACCAATCAGGGGACCGACCAGATCCAGATCCTCGACGGCGACACCCTCCGCGTGCTGACCACCATCGCCACCGAGAACAAGCCCCACAACATCGAGTTCAGCCCGGACTTCACCCGCGCCTTTGTCTCGAATATCGGCGCGGGGACGGTCACCGTCATCGATGCGGTCGGCCGCAAGCCGCTCGCCACGATCCCGACCGGCAAGGGGGCGCATGGCGTCAACCGCTCGCCGAGCGGCCGCCTCCTCTACGTGACGAACACCGGCGAGGAGACGGTGTCGGTGGTCGAGACCGCCTCGCTCAAGGTGGTGAAGACGATCCCCGTCGGGCGGATCCCCTCGGTGGCCAGCTTCACGCCGGATGAGAAGAAGGCCTACGTGGCCAATGTCAGCGGGAGCCTCTCGGTTATCGAGGTGGCGAAGGGAGAAGTGGTCAGCACCGTGCCCGGCCTTGGCGGGGCCATCGTCCTCGCGCTCTCCCAGGATGGGAGGAAGCTCTACGTGGCGCGAGGCGTCGAGGATAAGGTCGGGGTAGTGGACACGCGGACCGATCGGGTCCGCGCGACCATTCGAGCAGGCAAGGACGCGCACTCGGTCTGGGTCACCCGTGATGGGAAATTCTGCTGGGTGGTGAATCGGTTGGCCAACACGATCTCGGTGATCGCGACCGACCGTGATCGGGTCGTTCGGACCCTCCGAAAGGTCGGCGACAAGCCCGATCTGGTCGCCTTCTCGCCCGATGGGAGCAAGGCATTCGTCACGCTCCGGGGGAAGGCTGCCACGGGCGACCCGAAGCTCCTCTCTGGGAAGGAACCCGGCCTCGTGGTGATCGACGTCGCCTCCGGAAAAGCCGTGGCGAAGGTCCCGCTCGACGGCGATCCGCACGGCGTGGCGGTCAGACCCTAGGAGTCACGAGAAGGCTGGGCAGCCTTCGGGTGAGGAGCGCGACGCCATCGATCAGCGGATGGGCTACGACAGTCTCCGTCGAGGTCCACAAGTCTATGTCGCCGCCCTTCTCCCCGTTGCGATCAAACAGCAACGAGCCCTGACCACAAGCACCACTCGTGCGGCAGTTCGCCGGCTCACCCAAGTTCCAGATGATCCAGCAGCGGCTGTTTCCGTAGCGCCCTGAAAGCCCGTGAACGGGTGCAGTTGGGTGAACGTGTCCCCAAAAATGCTCGTACACCTAGGATGCAATCTCAGTGTAGATTACACCCCCGAAATCTGCACTAACCAGGGGCGCAAACCAGCGGTTGTACTGTCCCGGACAGGACGGGGTTACAGTTCTCGCACCCTCCGGGCCAAGGTGTTGCTCTCCAAAGGTGTTCAGAAGACCCGCCAAGTTCCCATGCCGAATTACGGGGGGGGGCGGGATCTCATGGGCGTGAGGCTCGTGAGAACTGAGGATCTTGGCGCGGACATTTCTACAATTTCGAGGCTATTTCAGGAGTGGTCCCTACAACCCATTTCTACAGATCAATCCGGATAGCCCAAAAATGGGAGTGCCTCCCGCACGTGCCACGGACAGGCTCTTTACTGCTTCCAGCATCTCGATGGCACCTCGGCGCCGCGTTTCTAGTTGGTGTGCGGTTCCCCAGGGTTTCATGCCCCACAGGAGAGCTAAACCAACTGGGATTTTCCATTACTCCTGCCAGCCTCAATCCCTTGCGGCCCCCTGAGGCAGTGAATGGCCACTCATCGGCAGCTCGGCACTGCTCGGCGGTCACTCGCTCAGTCAACTCCCCTCCCCGTCGTTCTCGACCTCGTTCTCGTTCTCTTCCCCGATCTTCACCGCGACAATCTGCCCACTCTGAAGCAAGGCTTTGACCTCGATAAAGTCGTTATCCTTCAGGGTGAGCGTCATCCCTCCCCCCACTCGGGTACTTGGCGTGACGACGATGGGCAATGGCGGCCCGCCCACCCCGCCCAAGGAGAGGGTGATGGTGACGTTGGGGGCGCCGGCCGCGAGGGGGAGCGTGAGGCTGCCGCCCGGGACCTTCACGATCCCGAAGGCCTCGATCTCGGGAAACTTCTCCAACTCGATCTTGGTCGCCACAATGGCTCCGCTCTGGAGCTTCCCGTGCACCACGATCAGATCGCCGTTTCCAAGCATGACGCTCCCGGAGACCTTGTCTTTCGCATCTTCTGCCTCGACCTTCGTGCTGGAGGTGATCGTGATGGGCAATGGCGGCCCGCCCACCCCGCCCAAGGAGAGGGTGATGGTGACGTTGGGGGCGCCGGCCGCGAGGGGGAGCGTGAGGCTGCCGCCCGGGACATCGACCACCCCTCGGAGTTCCCCATGAATCTTCCCGGCCGAGGCCGGCGCCACCGCGAAGGCTCCGATCACCAGCCCCGCCAGGAGCGCCGAGCGCCACGGTCCTCTTCGGCTCGTTCTCCCTGCCTGCTTGCCTCTTCCCATCAGATCTCCCTCCAGCGTGGATGGAATGTCCCCGCATCTGGATCGGTATCGCCAGGGTTGCAAGGTCTGCCGAGCAATCTTCATACCAGGCTTGGTAGCTGGTGTCAACCCGAAAGCGTATCACCGCTTCGACCGGGGCCCGGCATCCGGGACGGCGAGCGGGAGGACGCGGGAGGGAAACACCTACCGCCTCGACGAGAAGGCGAAGCACGATGTCTGGACCCGCACCCTCGCATGGTTCAGGAAGTACCTCCCCACCGTCCCCTAACACGCCCCACCGAGAGTGCAGATTACACCCCCGTAATGTGCACTTCGTAGCCCCCTCCTCGACAGGCTGTCACCTTCTTCTCAACGGATGGCTCACTCCTGACATCTCGGTAGCACAGCCCTAACGGTCGGGCGGCACTCCCCCTGGGCCACCTCTAATAAGTCCCCATGCCGAATTAGCGGTGGGGCCGGGATCTCATGGGCGTGGGAGTCGCAAGAGTTGAGGAACTTGGCGCGGACGTTTCTACAATTTCCAGGCTATTTCACGAAGGCTCCCACCAACCCATTTCTACAGATCAATCCGGAAAGCCCGAAAATCTGGCCATTGCGTCGTTGGCGAGTCACCGCGTTTGGCCATCGGGTCATGAGCGCCTCCGTCAAACTTCGGAATCTGCACTTCCCATCATTCTACGCAGAGGGGTGTGGTGAAAAAGCTTGAACAGCTCCTCGCGTTATGGTATCAAGGGCTCTGGGAAAGTCAGAGAGCCGGTTGCGCCTGGGTTGCGTTTTGGACCTTGGTGAGGCTAAGAATGGCCGCGTCCTGCACACCCAACGTCTCGAAATTGTTGAACAGCGCTCTGTGCCTTGACAATTCGTAATCAGCAGGTCGAGGGTTCAAGTCCCCCCGCCGGCTCCAGTAGCTCGATTGGCGCACCGAGTCATAGCCCCAGTGTTGAGAAGACCGAGTGATGGGCTTTCTGCCTCCGCATGCTCGGCAGTGACGCGTCAAGATCCTATGGCAGGGTGAGTTACAGCGGACGTGAGGCGGCCTAACACCTGGTCGATCTTGTTGTTCACCCCTTTTTGACGCCGTGCGGCGTAATGTCTTGACATTCGAAGCGAAGGCTGGTATGGTAAACACAATTAGACGTCCGGACTGTAGCAGTCAAAGGGGTGAGAGAGAGTCAATTTCACAAAGAGGTGGCGCCTTCGATCAAATATTGATCCCCGCGTATCGGACATCCAAATGGCATTTATCCTCCAATAGCTTGCCACATCAGACTGCTACCATTCAACCTTCCCCTTCCACGCACCGTGTTCCGCTTCAGCGGGTCAGTCCTTTTTTGTGAAAGGAGGTGATCGAGGAGAGGATGAGCCACTCGATTAGTTGGTTCGGTGGCACGCGGTTCGCCGGGTTCAGTGACGACGAGATCCGGGCGATACGAGATGGTGCTGCCGTGAGAGCGCGTCAGGACATAGCCGCCTTCCGGCAGGAGACGTGGCGTGCGGCGGAGCCGAGAAGAAAACGGAGCATGAAGCGCAAAGCCGCGTAGGCCGCTCGGACCACATAAAGAATCAGGCAGATCGGAGGCTGTGGACGGGCACCATCGCCCGGGAAGGGTCGAGTGTCGGTCGCAATGAGATCGAACAGCTCGAAGGATAGGCTGGGCTGGCGGCGTTTCCGCGGTCCTGCCGCGGGCCTCGTTGTCCTAGCTCTCACGGGGTCAGCCCTTGCTATTGAGGGCAAACCGCCAGCAGCCGAGCGTAAGCCCCCGGCTGATCGGACGACGACGGCAGAGGCTCATTACGAACTCGGGGTCTTTCACCATGAGCGGATGTTTGCCGATCTTGACCAGGCAATTGCCGAGTACGAACAGGCGGTCAAGCTGAGGGGTGACTTCGCCGAGGCACACTATTACCTGGGGCTGTCGTACCACACGAAGGCCAAATTAGGCGCGGACGATAAGGCTCTTTACCGCAAGGCGCTGAAAGAGTACAAGCTGTATCTGAAATACCTGCCAAAGGGCGAACTGGCTGATAAGGCCCGGCAGAACATTAAGGCGGTGGAGTCGCGCCTTCGATAAGGGTTCGGTCAGAGGATCTGGGTCATGGAGTTCGGGAAGAGGCTTGGTAGGCGTGCTTTGGTTCTGCTGGTCGTGGGAGCGCTGCTAGGGTTCCCCCTCCCTCGGCCTGCGTCCGCGTTCACTATCATTTCCGAAGCCGAGGAGAACGAGATTGGCAAGCAGGCCGATGAAGAGATCCTCAGGCGATTTGGACGCTACCGCGATCAACAGTTACAGGCATACGTCGAGTCTGTCGGCCAGAAGCTACTCGAGGGGATTGGTCCGACCAGCTTCCGCTACAGCTTCAAGGTCATTGATATCCCGGAGGTGAACGCCATGGCCCTGCCGGGAGGCTATATCTATATCACTCGAGGGATGATGGCGATGCTCAACAGCGAGGCCCAGCTCGCAGGGGTCCTTGGCCACGAAATCGGCCACGCTACCGCCCGCCACGCGGCCAAGCAGCTCACAAAGGCGTTCGGCGCCCAGATCCTGTCGTTGGGTCTCTTGGCCCTCAGCCCGGGGGGCCGGGAGAACGCGGGGAACTGGGCCAGGGTGTCGTCAGCCCTCTTCGATCACATCCTGTTGGGGTATGGCCGGGAGGCGGAGTTAGAGGCTGACGAGCTGGGGCTGCGCACGGCCTATCGCGCCGGGTACGATCCCAAGGAGATGGTCACCTTCCTCAAGGCGATGAAGGTGAAGGAGCGACTGGAGGCCCTCGGCTATCACGGCTTTCAGGGGAGCCATCCGGAGACGACCGACCGCATCGTGAAGGCTGAAACGATGGCCTCCATTCTCATCGAGCAAGGCGGCGGCAGCGTCGAGGTCAAGGCGAACGAGTACAAAGCACACCTCGAGGGCTTGGTATACGGACCGAAGCAGGATAACCGGCGCTTGAGGATCTACGCCGCTAAAGATGGGGATACTCCCGTGAGCGTGGCCAGGGATGTTCTGGGCGATCAGCAACTGGCGTGGGAGGTGGCCAATCTGAATGGGATCAAGGAGGCAACGGGTTTCCGAGTGGGGGATCAGGTGAAACTTCTACCGCCTTCTTCTGAAGGCGTCGATGGCGGGCGGCGGTTGAAGCTCTCCCCGAATTGAATCGTGTGGTCCAATGCGGAGGATGAGATGATCGGAAGGATGGCTATGATTCCCTAAGATCATTCCTAGCGACGTATCATGTGTACCACCCAGAGAGTCGAGTCCGGCCAGAACGTGGAGGCGCTTCAGATGTTCCCCTGATAGTGTTCGTGTCGTGCATGTAATCGCGGAGTAGAGAAGGCCGCTCGGCCCTCTGGGGTAAAACGCCAGGGGGTTTTTCATTTTCGCCACGTGCAGACAAATTTATTTAACCCCCTGCCTGAATTGGAAGAAGGGGGCCTGTGGATTTGGGCAGCCCCCCATTCAATGAAGGAGGGCACATCGATGTACGAGACCATTCCCCTGATTCCACAGCGAAAGCTTCGTCTCTACGAGGAGGTGGAGCGTCGGTATCAGGTCTGGATCGTAGTCCTGGTCATTGCCGCCCTGGCTCTGGCCGCCTCCACCCTCGCCCTGCACGGGCAGTTGCGGATGGGCGAGCCCGAGGGGTACGATGCTGTCTACGACAGTGTGATGAAAGAGTACGATGCCGTACGGGACGATCCCTATCTTCGTCGCTACCTGATCGCTAAGATCAAGAGCTTGGCCGCGGAGCATGAGGTGGACCCAGACGTTCTGTTCTCGGTGGTCGCGGTCGAGTCGTCCTTCCGTGTGGTGGCCAAGTCTCCGAAGAACGCCAGGGGCTTAGGGCAGCTCAGGTTCGCGACCGCCAGGGCCTTTAACCCCGACGCAGTGAGTCGGCCCGACGACTTGTATGACGTTCACCGGAACCTGGACACCGCCTTGAAGTATCTGAAGGCCAACCTGGTTCAAAACCGGGACGATCTGCGCACGTCGTTGATGGTGTATTATTACGGCGATACGGCGCGGCGACCCGGATTCCAGGACAAAGACCAGTATGTCCGAAAGGTGTTGGATTGCTACCAACGTCTCCAAGAACGGCGGCGGACTTGGGATGGGACTGCGCTGATCTTAGACGCGGGCAAGCATCCTTCAGGATAGTCCACCGCGGGGGGGTAGGGGCTGCTTGTATGGAGGTGGGTGGAGGAGGAGGGGACGGAGAGGCCATCCGTCGGATGTTTGGCGGCATCGCCCCCCGATACGATCTCCTCAACCGCCTCCTGAGTGCCGGCCGGGACCGCTACTGGCGACGGGAGGCCGTAGCCCAGGCCCAACTCCCTCCGGGCGGGATGGCGGTTGATGTCTGCACCGGAACCGCCGACGTCGCCCTCGAGTTGGCCAAACAATTCCCCTCGGCCAAGTCCATTGTTGGAGTGGACTTTTGCCTGCCGATGATTCGTTTGGGGGCGGAGAAGGTGGCCCGGGAGGGTTTGACAGGTCGTATCCGGCTGCAGGCCGGCTCCGCTGAGGCCCTCCCATTCGACGCCGACACCTTCGATGCGGCCACCGTCGCCTTCGGGATCCGCAATCTGGTGGATCGAAAGCGGGGGCTGGCCGAGCTGAACCGAGTGCTGCGGCCTGGGGGCCGAGGCATCGTCCTGGAGTTTGCCACGCCACAGGGGCGGTTGTTCGGGCGGCTCTACCGCGTCTATTTCCATCGGGTGTTGCCGTGGGTGGGTGGCCTGATTTCTGGAGATCGAGCTGCATACAGCTATCTCCCAGCCTCTGTGTCCGGCTTTCCCTCCCCGCGGGAGCTCACCAGACTGATGGAAGAGGTTGGGTTCCATGATGTCCGCTTCCGCGCCCTGACCGGCGGCATCGTCACCCTTCATGTGGGGAAGAAGTCGGGGTGAACCTCCTCCGGGCGGCCATTCGGAAGACGGTCCTCTTCCTCGAGCTGATCAAGTTTCCACACACCGTCTTCGCGCTTCCCTTCGCATTCATGGGCGCGATCCTGGCGGCCCGCGGGATCCCTCCGCTGCCGACACTCCTCTGGATCCTGGTGGCCATGGTCGGCGCGAGGAGCGGGGCGATGGCGATGAACCGGCTGGCCGATCAGGAGGTCGATGCCCTGAATCCCCGAACGCGGGACCGGGCGTTGCCAAAGGGGCTGCTCCAGCGCGGTGAAGTGATTCTTTTCACCATCGCGTCCTTCGCGGTGTTCCTGCTGGCGGCCTCCCGGCTGAATCCCCTCTGTCTGAAGTTGGCTCCGTTTGCGATGGCCATCCTGATCCTGTATCCCTATACGAAGCGCTTCACCTCCCTCTCACACATGATCCTGGGTCTGGCGCTGGCCCTGGCCCCGCTCGGCGCGTGGATCGCGGTCACAGGCGGGGTGGCGGTGGCTCCTGCCGTGCTTGGCCTGGCCGTCCTCCTCTGGGTGGCCGGGTTTGACATCCTCTACGCGCTGGCTGACATCGACTTTGACCGGACCACCGGGATCCATTCGATTCCCGCCCGATTTGGCGCTGCAGGTGGGATGGGCATTTCCCGGACATTCCACGCGCTGACGATTCTGCTGCTCCTCTCCCTGATCCCCCTTTTGAACCTGCGCTATCTCTACTTGGCAGGTGTCGCCCTCGCATCCGGGTTGCTCCTGTATGAGCATCTCCTTCTGATCCGACATGGACTGAAGCGACTCGACGCAGCCTTCTTCACCGCGAACGGCCTCCTCAGTATCGCCCTGTTCTGCTTCACCCTCCTCGATGTCCTTCTGCTGTAACGTGTGATCTTGAGGGAACACCCTTCCTGCTTCACCCTCCGGCCATGGAGGTGATCATAGGAAGACTGCAATCCGGGGCGAGGCCAGGGGATTGGCCGCACTGCTCGTCAAGACTCAGGCTAGGGGTGATCGCGACTCAGGGGAAACGCTCGGGGGCCTTCCCTAGGGGGGCGGATGCTGTTTTGTTACGAAAGGCGTGGCAACAGCGGTAAAGGTTGCTCGCTGAACGAGTCGGGGTTCATGGTGGGGTTCCCTAGATTGAGAAGGCGGTAGCTCAGCGAGTCTGTACGCAGCCGATCCCGGGGGAAATCTGATCTCTCGGCTACTAGTTCAAGAAAATGGTGGAGCAAATGTCACAGTGTCGAGAACTCACACGGGCTTTTCGCTTTGTTTTCAAGTAGATGCGATACATAACCGACACAAGGGTGAGCAGCCAGAGGGGAGAAAAATACGAGGTGCGGTGTCATCTTTTTCCTCGTAATTTCAACTAGTTGTCTTGGTGGCCAAGGTCCGTACCGTCCACGAAACTCAAGATTACGGGGGTGTAATCTGCACCCCACTCGGTGGCAGACGCGGTTCCCGCGAGCACCACTCACCTACACTCTGGCACCTCACGCCCGGCTCCCAGGGGGCCTCAACATGATCCCTTCGAGCTGGCGCACCGAGCTCAACGGGATCTGAAGATCGAAGACGCTCTGGGGAAGAAGAGCCGGAAAAGCGTGTCACCCATGTGCCCGGACTCATCTGTTACCCATGTCCCCGACCGCTTATTCTCAGAACCACAGCCGCACCTTGGCTTTGTATTCGAGGTATTGATGACCAAAGGCAACCTCGAGCTTGCGCTCTTCGGCAACGATGAAGCGCTGAGTGACCTGCCAGACAAACACCGGGATGACCAACCAGGGCGTGGCGCTACCTAATCCAACCGCGATGCCCGTCAGCAAGAGCACCATGCCCAAGTACATGGGGTTTCGTGTAAACAGGAAAGGACCCGTGAGCACAAGCGAGACAGACGGCTCGAAGGGTTTGACTGCAGTGCCAGCACGCTTGAACAGACGGTCTGCCCAGACGTTGAGTACCAGGCCTACGACAACAGGCCCTGCGCCGAGGAGACGCCAAGGGAAGGTGAACAGTTGCACTACCGGAACAAGCATGTGCAACGCAATCATCAGCACGATTGCAACGAGCAGAAAGACTGGCGGCAAGGGCCCGCGTGTCGCCGACGAATTGCTTTCGTCCATGTCACTTCATTTGCGCCAAGAGCCTAACGCTGCCCTTCAGCCGCTGCCGGAAGCCGCAGCGGAGCGGAGGCTGTAGGTAGTCGGCTGCAAGGGCTTGTTAGGCCGTGTCCCGCCTCGCAAAGGCTTCTCGCCAGCGCGGGGGAAACTCGGAACCCCGAATGCTCCACCGCACGAAACGCGTCTGGCGCATCTTCTCTCGAAGCGCCATCATGACTTGGCCATGCGGGTTCTCGACGACAAACTGGTGGAGAGCGGCTTCTCCTTCCCAAACTGACAGGGTCCAAAACTGCCTCTTGAGTATACGCGCCAGCAGCGAGTAGCCGAGAAGGCCCGGAGTACGTCTCAACTGGCCCTGGATTCGCCAAGTGTAGAGAAGGAACGCGCCCAGATCTCGAAATCGCTTCAACGGAAGTTCGGACAAAAGGACCAGGTATTCCCGATCAGGGTCTGGTCGGCTAAATGTTACCCATGGCTTCGCAGGCACCGTGACTCCTCGATTGACGTGGCCTCTGCTGGCCTAACGATTGAGTATACTGGTCAGCCTAGTTCGGGGCTTTATCAGCCTATTACCGATGGGCACCTCTTCACAGTCTTGGCGATCCCACCATGTTTTCCATGCCTTATGAAGGACATATCAGCTAAGGGACCAGGACAAACGTGGCGGCTGTTGTCAGTCTAGTCCGCCTTGCATGTCAACGAAGGATCCGGACCCAGTGACAGGGTGTCGGCCGGGCTGCGGACCCCCCCTGCCGCCAGCGATCGCTGACCACCTGCGCTTCTCAGAACGTGTGGAAGAGTACCTCGTTGCGAGCCGCTCGACCGGCGTATACGCGCTGGGCGATCGCCCCGGAGCCCGCCAGGGTGAAGAGGGTGGTCCCAAAGATCGCGCGCGACGGTCCCCAGAGACACGAACGCCCTCTCGGGCTGAGTTCCACCTAAGAGGGCTGTGCTCTGTCGCACGCCGACCGAATCGCCAGAGTTGGCTGAAACGCTATGGTCAGCCGAGCCCATCAGGACCACCTTTGATGGCGACCTTCTATCGCGTCCTGCCCGGAGTTGTCAATCTCTGTTTGAGAGCTGTGCTGGTCAGGATGAGAGTGTAGATTACAACCACAAGTCAGCACTTTCGCACGAGAACCAATTCGTGTCATCGGAGGGCTGAATCAGTTTGCATGTCTGCTAATCCAGAGGCATCACACACTCTGGGCTGTCATGCGCCGGGTTGTTCACTAGGGTATTTGCGGGGTAGACCTCGATCTCCGCTCTAAAGGCTTAAGAAATCCAGCATACGTTCGTGGTCTAGGAACGTGGGTTCGGGCTATAGAAGCTCTATCTCCTGCGTTTCTCCATATAGCCTGTCTGGAACTTCGAGATAACCTCGCCCATATCGCAACCAAAGACGCGGTCAAACTCAACCAGCAAGATAAAAAGGAAGACGATGCTAGCACTGAGAGCCTCACGTATTCGTTGTGCGGCCAACTGCTCTTGGCAACTTGCAGATTTGGCGGTGGTGTCTGTGTGGTCCCGAAGATCCACCCCATGCAACGCGCGTGAGGCCAGCCTGTAGGGGAGGTCGTATATGGTCTTTGATAAGTTGTCTTGGACAAACTGTTCTACTGAGAATCCACCGAACCAGTACTTTCGTCCTTCAAGGCTTTTTAATCCCTCCTGGCCCAATCTTTGCTCAATCGCTTTCATGCGCTGGTCCATACTGTCCCTCATTTCCTTGCTTATTAGGTCGCGTAGCTCAGGATTGCAAATGAGCGCGTTCATAAGCTTTTTGTCCTGATAGTCCACGAAATCCAGGTAACGAATTACCATCTCTTCAACCGGCCGACCATCCTTCGAAAACGAGCGTATTGTCGCAACTGTCTCAAGCAGGCTTCGGCAGAGAGCATGCGCGTCCGCTCCAAGATTCCTACAACAAAGCAAATGAATTGCTCGAAATGTTTTTAGCGATTTTGAAAACAGCGCCAAGATGGTGTGGTAGTAGGCAGGGTTATTCTCGTGGAACCGTGGAAGCCTCCGTTGGGCTCGCTCTAACAGCTGCAAAGCGACCCCGATGAGTTCGCGCCCGAGAGAAAACTCACACTCGAATTGCCTCTGAAGCTCACCTGCCTTATCTTCCTGCGGTAGTTCTCCTTGGGCCATTTTCGCTCACCCCGTATGCAGACCATGGTTCGGCTGGCACGTGCGTCAACGTGTCCTCTTTTCCATAACTAGCGAGTCGCTCCCGCGCTCGTTCAACACAGGTGCTTTTCCCAAAACGGTCTCAGTTGCATATCCGGATTTGCATCGTCGAACGCCGCCCGGTACCAGTCGAAAAAATCCGAAGGCGTTTGCTCCAACCAGTTCTGAAGCTCATCGAGCGCAGCCATTGCCCTCCGAACTTCTGAATCGGAATTGCATGGGTGGACGCTGTTGTCCTCAGAGTTCATGGTGAGCTGACCGTTCTCGATCGGACGCTTCACATCGTCCCACTCATCCTGTCCGGTCGGACAGTACTCCTCTCCCCTGACTCGGTAGTACAACGCCTCATGGACGACCGAAGGCAGTGGGCGAAGCGCGTCCTTAGCAGCACGGACGAGCGACTCGAAAGCTTCAGCCGTAGACGAGTGCTTTCGAACGACGGCTGCCGCCTTCGTCGCGTCCTTCACTTTCATCAAACCTGCATTAATCGCCTGGAGTCGCTGAACTTCCGCCTCACTCTTCTTGTATTCCGTCTTGTAGTCCTCTAGTTCCTTCAGCGTCTTGTCGTATGTTGCACGAGCCACTGGTGTCTCGGTAGGAAGCTGCTTTAGTATCTTGGGCAGCGACTTCAAGAAGTCGTCCCTGCGCTCATTCCAGCGGGGCGTCGGGAGTGCAGGAATTGAGATTCGCTCCGCAATCTCATCCCGCAATTCGTCGAGATCGGCCTTGTCTGCGACCTTGAGCGCCTGCAGTCCAGCAAGGATAGCCTTGAGGTCGCTTAGTTCAAGAGGCGGAACGAGAATCGGGATGAAGCTTCTTGCCTGAATCCAGATGCCTCCAAGTTCGCACATGCAGAACGCGCTGCCGTAAAAATTGGGCGTGATCAGGGCAACAACGCAAGTGGCTTCGTCCAGATGCTTTCGAATCGACGACTTAAAATCTACGCCCGGCCTAATTCCTTGGCCCTTTAGAGAGGAGCAGAAGATGTCCCGCGGAGAAACACCGATGCCGCTCTCGACGAGGTCCACGAATGCCTTGACGAGAGGCTTGTCGCTAGCCGCATGACTGATGAATAGCTTTGTGGTGATCACTGTTCGGTTCTCCAGATGCGAAAGGAGAATACCCAAAATCTGCTCCCGCGTCACCTCAATTCACTGATCCCGCTGGCAAGCCGTTAGGCACGCCGCTATTAAGTCTACTGCTCCAATTCCTGCAGTCTATTCCCTAAGTTCCCCCAATCCACGCAAACCAAAATCTTTCGCCATTTTCGGCATTCAAGCAGGGCTTCGTCAAGTCCTTTTTCCTCGACAAACACTGCAGATCTTGCAGTCTATTCCGATACCAGCCCGCAGTATCTCCAGGCTAAAAAATCAGCGTCACAGGCATTCCACGGGGCTGTAAACGCGACGTCCACCCCGATTCAAGACATGGGTGTAAATCACGGTTGTACTTAGATTCTTGCCATCGAGCAAGCAAATGAAATGCAGGTCATAATCTCAGAGCAACTGCTAGCTTGCTCCCGTAAAACCTGTGACACATCTCCCTCAATTGCCGGGCGCCCAAAGTTCTGAACAAGGATCTATCCAGTTCCTCAATGATGGTTTCTTTGCCTGAGCCCTCGAGAGCAATATGATAAAGCAGCGAGCGCCTAACGTGTTCTCTCAATTGACCAACGTCGTATTTATAACTCAAGAGCTTTGCCGTACCGTGGATTAAATAGTTGCGGTCGCGGTAGAAACTCCGGACCTCATCCTGGATCTCCGCTCGCCTCTTCGCACTTTGCCCTAGCAACGTTGCTACACGATTTCCCAAACGATAGCTGAGCTCATCAGTCTCGTGCAAATAGAGCGCCTCTAGGGCCACAATGAAGTCGGCAAGGCAGTCAACATAGTGTGGCCCATGTTCGTTTGCGCGTTCGAAGGCTGACAACGCTACCTCTCGGTAGAGGGATCGGGCTTTCCGCCTTTCCTTCATTCCTAGGGCCATAATTCGAATCCACTTGTGGGAAAGAATCTCTGTTTCATGCAACCCCAAGCCGGTTCTACGGAAACAAGCCATGAGCTGCCGTAGATTCTCAATGTCACGCCGCCGAAGCTCTACAGGAGGGATTCGCACGCTGTGGAGGACATCCCAGTCGAAGACGTGATGCAGTGGCCGGTACGTCATCCAGAGGAAGTCTGGTTTAAGTAGGCGCAAACACCGCAGGAGCCATTCTCTAGCGCTCACAAGCGCATTAACCGAAATCTCACCGGTTGCGTCCGCATGGCACAGCACGACCGAGCACGACAGAACCGGCAAGGTGGTTCGCTCGCCAAAAGAAGGGAGCAGATACTCCTGCTTCTCCTTCGAGGTCAAAGGCCGGAGTGTCACCCTTAGGAGGCTATTAGCGTTGTAATCTGCCCAAAGAGGCAGATCAAATTCAGGTAGCATGCCCTGGATTTGGCAATTCACGAGAACACAAGAGAACTCCATTACCTCAGTCCATGGAATGTCCTCCCTCACGCCATTCGCAGTGTCTACCCCTGACTTGACCATATCACCCACATGCTGCTCCTACGCGAACAGCCACACATCGGCCTCGAAGCGTTTGACGATGGCCTCTGGAACGTGTACTTCGGTCCCATCTGGCTCGGCTGGTTCGTGGAAGCCAAACACCGCATCGTGGACTGGAACGATCGCGAACTGCGCCGACCCTGATGTGTTACCAACGTCCTTGTACTATTCTGTTACCGAGGCCGTTGAACGCTCAATGGCGTTAATCGACCACATTTCCCAACCCATGACAGCACATCCTGGAGAATCACTTTGTCCAGCGTCAGATCCGTCGTCAGCTACTTCTATTTCCGATTCTGGTCGCGCAGCCTGTGATAACCCGACGCTGCACTCATAAACATTGACAACTGGAATTCAAGATTGACAAACGATTAGGAACCTCGACCTGTGCTAACCATCGGTTCCATGGGAAGGCCGCATACATCCACCGCCCGTGGGGTGAAAAGCTCCTGAGCAACATGTTCTGTCGCTAAGTGGTGGGCGAGGTTGATTCGCGCCTGCGCCCATTCGTTCTGATTATCTATTCTCCACGCTCTTGAGACTAGGTGTCTTTGGAAAACTATTCGAGCTGGCGCCCACAAATTGTTTCCGGATGCCCAAACCTCGCTTGCGGCATTATGGATGTTGAAGAATACCGCATTGTGCCAACTAACAGTCCTCCCACTTGTGGCTCTATATTCTTGATCAATCTCGCGAGCTTCGTAAGTTGATATATCAGGTGCAACAAAGCAAATCTTGTTGCCGTGGTAACCATTGTTTCCAACCCCATAGCCGCCCCGATACTGATTGACATCGTCCAAATAGTTTGCGAGTTGGCGTTGATCGTCACCCATCAGGACGATGATGAACTTCCCTCTTAAACTCTCCAGAGTTGGCCATCCGCAGTTTGTTACAGCATCTTGCAATGTCGCAGCACCGGGGCAATTCCTCAGTAAGTCCCCTGGCGTATAGAGCAAGCCTCTCAGGTCTTGTTCTAGGCGGTTATTGTCCAAATCGACAGGATGGTGCCCTCCGACCTCCCATTGACTCTTAAGCTCGATCCATACGGTAATGACGTCGTGATTCGGATGGCCGTCGTGCCATATTCGCAATTTGGCGAGACACTGCGATAGATGGCCGCAGTGGTCGCCAGACCCTCCCCCGATATGATAGACATCCCAGTCCGAATGTGGGGAGTCTCCCCACCCCAGCCCTCCCTGATGGATATCAATCTCGAATGAGCGCACTCCGAGATCAGCCTGCTGCGGAAGGTCTGGCTTATGCGCGCAGTAGAGGGGATTCGATCCGCATTCGTCATATGAGTTGTGTGAGGAGATCTGACGTACTTCGTTGTATCGAATTCCACGCGGCTTGCACGTTGGCGCCGGTACGCCGGAGGCGGGCGGTAAGATCGCTGCCGGGAGCCACGGAGCCTGAGCGTTTACCCATAGCGGTTGGCAGAGAAACAACAAGACAAGTCCCACGAGGGCGGTCTTCATCTGGGAATTCTCCGCCTTCGCGTGGGCAGTCACTGGCCGAACCCAACGGCAGACATTAGCCTACAGTCCGACCACTGGCATCCGATCGTTCGCGCAAGTTCGCTGTGCTCGCGGAGGTTGTAGAGAACCGTGAGAGTCCTGTTTGCGACCTGGGCGCTCAATAGGGTGCTCAATATTCGCTCGGCCGCCGGTGCATCGCTGGTTGGGTAGGCGAAGTAGGAAATGGCATCATGAGGAGCGTCGGGGTCGACGAGCGGAATCTTGCACTTCACGTGTACTCGCGACGGGAACACCATGACCTGAATCGGCTGACAGGACCCCCATTCCTCAGCCATTCCCTCAAGGGCAGAAAGAACCACGACGAACAATACTGCTGTCGCAGTGATGCATTTGACTGCAAACCGTGGACGAATCGTCGTAACCATGATCGTTACTCCTTTCGCCGAAGTTGGCGGGACTTCTCAGCCGGAGAGGACGGCAAGCGGTAAAAACCATAACCGTGAAGTCCACTGGAAGTGCGTTCATCGTGCATACTCGTACCCAAGCTCTCTGTCAAGCATTATTTCTCTCCTGTATTGTTACTTTTTCCGAGGTTCCTTCTGTTCGAGCCAGTGTAGATTACAACCACTACTCTGCCGTCTGGTGAGTCCACATTACGGGGGTGTAATCTGCACATTGGGGCCGCGCCTTGTCGTCTATGGCTCCGGGAAGTGGAAAACGGTTCGTCAAATGTTGCGATTCCTAGTGATCATCCATCTCCAGGGTTCGCGTCTCCCCCGTTTCGCGATCCAGAATCTCCACCTCCACTGAGCTCCCTGACCGGTGGACCGATTCAACCGTTGCTTCGTGGTAGCTACCATCGTTGTAGTCAAAGATCTCAATATCCTGTCCAGGCCGAACCAGGTTCCCCTTTTCGATCTCTACATAGCTCCCCTCCTCGTAGTCATATCCATCCCAAGCCAGGACAGGAGTTGCGACCAGGAGAGGAATGATGCTCAGCATAATACAACCTCTATTCACCTTGACCTCCTTTTCGATATACCTCGCGTTCCTATTAGCTTTGCTTTGAATTTCGGGGTCGGAACAAGGGAGTAAGCGAGTGAACGCCTACCTCGGAATCTTTGTGCCGGGCTTGCCCGTATATGGGTTAACGTTACCCTTGGTGCTCCAATTGTTCCATCTACTTCGATCTGGTGCGGAGCGACGATGTGGAGAGACATATGTGCCACGTCGGGTTATGTGACCACGAACGCCCACACTCCCACCAATGCGCCCTCTACTGCGTGCCCAAACCTGTGTTTGTGGAGAAAGAAGAAGCAGGATAGTCAGGATTCCCGTTAGGTAACGACGAAATGAGATGATCATGCTTGCTCCTTTCTTGGTCTGCGCTCGTAAAGTTGAACGAGCCGGTCGCGACCGTAATTCCGTTGATCAGGATGACCCTGTTGCTGCTGATCGAACACTGCCTACCGCCATTGATATGACGGAGCGGGTGGCGGCCCCGGCACTCGCACCTCCGGCGGCGAAGGCGGAAGGGGATGTCGACTCTGCGCCCGAGGCCGCCCGGCCAAGCAGTACCGATTATCCGGGCACTGCGAGCAGTAGCCGAGATCGCCGCAAGTATAGGTGCCGCGGTCGGAGGGACAACTATGCCAACGGTGACAGCCGCTGCGGTGAGCCTCCGCCACCTGCATCTTTCCCGAGAGTATGAACGCGAAGCAGAGAAGAAGCCCTACTGTGATCCGTGCCATATCTCCACACCTCCTCTTATTCAACGAACTGCTCCTCACCTCCTCTCCTACCGGAGGTCAAACCGGTAAGGGGTAGACCAGCCCCGTAACTGCCGATCATAGTACCGATCGAGGTATCGATCGGGATCGCCGGGAGCAACCTTCCCCGTATAGGGGTTGACATTTCCTGGGAAACTCCAGTTGTTATACGGGTTCCCATCTGGGTAGGAGCGATGGTGGCCCTGCACAAAAGTCCCGTCCCGGCGGAAATACGGCCTAACCCACACTTGGGCATAGACATTCCCCACGATGGCTACGAGGAGCAACACCGCCACAATCACACTGAACGCTCGTTTCATCTCTTCCTCCCTCCGATGTTCATCGCCTTGGCTGGCTACGGTTAGCTTGACAGGCTCCCAAGAATGGGGTAAGAAACCCCATCCGAGCCACAGAGATCGCAGGAACGGTCAGGCTTACTCCACCCTGACCCTCTTGCCCTCTACTTTGTATAGCGAAATTTCCTAGGCCGACCGAACACAGGTTGACAGGTAGGAGGTAGCTTTTCGGATGAATCGGTCGCCACCAGAGACACTCGAACTGATTCGGCGCGCCCAGGCTGGTGATCGAGGGGCCATGGAGCAGCTGCTCTCCCAATATGGGCCACGGATTCTAGCCCTAGTGCGGGTCCGACTGGGGCGTGAGCTCCGGGCGAGGGTGCAGTCGCAGGACATTCTCACGGAAGTCATGGTGGCCATTTGGCAGAACCTCGGCAGCTTCAACGCGGAGAGAGAGGGAGCGTTCATCGACTGGATTAGGCGCTTGGTGGAGAATCGGGTTTGCGACGCGGCCCGGTATCACGGGGCGCAGAGGCGCACCGCCCAAGAAGTCCCACTCGGGCCAGGAGGGACCGACCCGGCGGGGCGTGAAATTCCGCTGACTGCCCCAGACCCGACCCCGACGCAGGAGCTTCTTCGGCGCCAGCGGTGGGAGCTAATTGAGCAGTGCTTGGATACACTTTCGGCAGACTACCGGGAGGTGATCCTTCAAAGAGATCTCGGGGGCCTATCGTTTCGAGAGATCGGTGTGCAGATGGGCCGCAGCGAGGACGCGACTAGAATGCTTCATAGGCGCGCGTGGTCGGCACTAAGCGACTGCCTTGCGGGGAAGAGGTTGCACGATGCCTGACACTGAGCAAAATCAGCAGGAATCAGCAGAGACCCTCTTCGAGCAGTGGGTTGGTCAATGGCTGGATGGTGAGGGGGAGGCCCCTGACGCCTTCCTCGCACGACTTCCTGATTTACGTCCCTTCCTTGCTCCTCGGGTTGAGGCCTTTCTTGCTGCTCACAGGGCATTGAATGCCATCCAGGCGGGACTGGTGACGCCCGATGCGCCGTCCATGCCTGAACTGGCGCAACGCCTTGGAGAGAACTATGAGCTTATTGCCGAACTGGGACGCGGCGGCATGGGCATTGTGTGGCTGGCCCGCCAGCGGTCGCTGAACCGACTAGTGGCGGTCAAGCTTCTCCACCCTAGGTTCGCCCCACGCCTAGGATCGAACGATCGGTTCATCCGGGAGGCACAGGTAATCGCACAGCTTCAGCATAGCGGCATTGTGGCCGTCCACGCATTAGAGATGGATCCAACACGTGGCGGACCCTACATAGCGATGGAGTATATCCCAGGAGTCCCCCTGGACCGACTCTTGGCTGGGCTACAGGGCTATCCGCTCCAGACCCTCACCGAGGGAGACCTCCGGACTGCGGTGGGCCAATGTCCACAGCCCAAGGGATTTGCGGAACTGAGACTGGAGGAACTCACGCGCCTCTGGGCCGGAAGCTATATAGGTTTCTGCTGCCGCGTCGTGGCTGAGGTAGCAGAGGCCCTAGACCACGCTCATCAGAAGGGAGTTATCCATCGAGATGTGAAACCTTCCAACATCCTGCTGGGGCTCGACGGGAGGCTGCGCCTCCTCGACTTCGGCCTAGCTCGGCTTACGGAGGGGCAGGCCCTAACGGTCAGCGCAGAGCTCCTCGGCACCCCCGCATACATGGCACCCGAACAAATTGAGAGCAGCTGGGGAGCAGTGGGTTGCCACACAGATGTCTACGCCTTAGGCCTCACACTCTATGAACTGGTAACGCTCCGGCGGGCGTTCCCAGGTGACAGCCCAATAGAGATCCTCACGCAGATCACCTCGAAAGACCCGACTCCGCCCCGCCGTCTCCAGCCGACGCTTCACCACGAGCTTGAGGCGATCACCTTGAAGGCGATCGAGAAGGAACCAGCCCGGCGGTACCCCTCGGCAGCCGCCTTCGCGGAGGACCTCAACCATTTTCTGGAGCATAAGCCGGTCACGGCGAAGCCGATTGGTCCGATTGGACGCCTACATCGACGCATTAGGCGCAATCCAACCGTCAGCCTCCTGTTGGCCCTCCTGATCCTCACCACGACAGGATTCGGTTGGTTTGCCGCCTCCTGGTCTCGCAGCCGGGTCCACGGTCTCCTAGTGGAGGCGCATTCGCTGTCTGACCTCGGGAGTTTAGAGGAGGCAGTTCGCAAGTATAAGGAAGTGCTCCAACTCCGACCCCACGAGGTGGGCGCCCTGACGGGAGTTGCGAATGTCTACAACGAACTGGGCGAATTGGAGATTGCGGCGGACTACCTAGATCGGGCTATCACTCTTGAACCGACCAACTATTCAGCCCTCACCACCCTTGCTGATATCCGGTGGGACCAGGGCCGGAAGGATGAAGCGATCGAGCTGTACTACCGGGCCAATCGCGTCGCCCCTACCGATGCCTTCACATGGGAAAATCTCGGTGATGCCTTGGCCAGGCAAGGCCTTCCGCTGCCCGACGTGATCAGCCGTCTCCGGCACCGAGGGTTTACAGATGAGGAGCTTCCAAAGGTCTTATTTTACATTGGTGACACCTACGCTGATCTGCGAAAAGACCGAGCTTGTGAGGCGTTGGTAAGTGCCCGCACCTTCCCCATTCGAGAGTACAAGCTCCAGCGCAGGCTCGACCAAAAGCTGGAAAAGCTGGCGTGTAAAGCCGGGACGCGATAGGGAGCGCCGCTTCCGGAGCGCGACGCGGAAGGCGGGCTTCACCGCCACCGTCTCGGCACGCGCGTCGATCATGCGGTTGCTGATGGTGGGGTCCTTCGCCCAGGACGGAATCAGGCCCCACCGCATCTGCGTGAGGTGGCGGCTCCAGTCGTCGCCGACCACAACCACCGTCTTCATGGGCGCGATGTTGTAGTGGGGGATCCAGGCTACCGACTCTGCCGTGGGCGTCGGCACGCCAAACTGCTGAGCAACGGTGGTCAGGTCTGCCACGAGTGAAAAACGCCCACACATGGAGGCGCCTAGCCGATAAGATTTTGTTTCATTGCAAAGCCATGCGGGGCTGATGACATCACCACCGCTTCTCACGGGGGCTACTAAAAATAGTTGTCCAGCTTAATAGGGTCCAGAAAAACACCAAACAGAGTCGAGTTCTCGAAGAGCCTCAGAAGCGTTAGGCGTAAAAGAATCTCCGTGCATTCAAGAAGCTGATAGGCGTATCCAGATTCCTCACTTGCTGTCGAAAGCCACTGTCCTGGGATTGAAAGACCATGCATGAAGGCGTTGCGCAATCGAAAAATGTCTTCCGCAATGTCCGTCAAACTATGATCGGGCCGTGTCTGGTGAATGGGGACCTTAACAGTGTCGGCTTTATAGGGGCGGAAGCCTGCACCCCAGAATTTTTGAAGTCTTTGCGAGATCGCCTTAGCACCCCACTTACGCTTATCTCTCTTCGATGCGAAGAGACAATCTAGCCCTGCCGCCCAGAGGAGCTGTCGCAGGTCCCCTAAGTTTACAGAATATCCCTGGCAGAAGAACACTATCGCACGGTGAATCGGACCACAGGGGTGCGTCCAAGAGCTATGATGCAACTCCAAGGCTCGTGTGACTTGGGGCAGGAACCTGATTGCTCGCTCCACGTCGTCCGGCAAGATCGTATGGTGTTGCTGATACGCTAAGTCGTGAGTCGGCGGACGAAGCGCCACGAACTGAGTTGGGGTGCTAAAACCGATCCTGCCATTAGAGTGAACTTGGACCCGATACTCACAAAAGTTACCTGTCGGCTTCACGAGTTGAAGCCCCGTGGCACCTTCCTCCAAATGGTGATCGACTTCATCAGGCGTCAACTTGGTAGCGGCCGGATCATACTTGCAGGACAGGGCGAGGAAATTGTTAAGCGCCCGAATGTTCTCTATCGACAGGAACCGGGTACGCCGGCCGTTGACCGGAAGGTGAGGTCGATCCAAGTAGACTGGTGGATGAACGAGACATCGGATCCGCCCATCACTTTCTATTTTCTGTTTCAGCTCTGTGGATGCGGAGGGCAGGTATAAAAGGCGGGTTTCCATCGTCTCTGCTCTCGTTTAACCCCTGTCAGTGCCCCTCCAGTTCAATCAATTGCCCGAGGAAGCCGCATGACGAGCCGGTCATGGTGCTCCAGTTGCTCCGCCCGCTCATCGGCGGTCAACTCGGGGTCGGTCTCCACTATCTTCTGGCGTTCCTGATGGAAGCGGAGTTACCATTTGAGGCGAGCGATTCGCTCAGCGCGATCCTCCGGGGTCATAGCGGAAGCTCAGTCGGCGGTTCTCTTCTATCACGGGCCCCTGGTGGCGTCAAGGCACTCTACCGGCGACGCGAAATTTTGATAGGTTTCGTCGGGCCGAGCGTTGATTGGGGGAAGGAAAGTTGTCGGGGGGTCATTTTTGGCAAGTGCAGGTTACGGGGGTGAAATCTACACTCCAGGGCTGCTAAGGGAGTGGTAAGGTGCCAGAGCGGCATCGGTCCACATTGCTGTGGTGTCGTGCTTTCGAGGTTGCGTCTCGTTGCTGACCCGCGGCCGACCTCAGTCCGCCTCAGCTCGCCGCCAGAGTTCCCGCAGCCCCCGCGCGAACCGCTCGGGCTCGGCCCGATGCGGCGCGTCAATGTGGGACCGGGCCTCATAGACCTCGACCGTGACGTCGGGGAGGAGGCTGGCCAGCGCTAATACTCCTCGCTCGTAGGCTGGGGGGCTCAGACCGGCGCGCGCCAGATAGATTGGCTGTCGCAAGCGGCGCACGCGCTCCCGGTCAAGGGTGTACGCTTTCCTGGCTCGGTTCCACGCGATGAGGCCCGCCGGTCGCGTGGCCATCCACGGTGGGGGCGGTCCAGGGGGCCGGGGTGGGGGCTCCACGCCGGGGCGCATCAGCACCCGCAGAAAGGCCCGCACCCGCTCCTCGGGCGGCAGCGCCATCACCCGGTCCATCTCCGCCCAGTAGACGGTCACCTCCGGCGACCCATCGTTGATCGCCGAGTACGGGTCGGTCAGGGTGAGGCTCTTGACCCGCTCGGGGTACTTCATCGCGAAGGCCAAAGCAATGGTGCCGCCCCAGGAGTAGCCGACGAGGTGACAGCGCTTCAGTCCCGCGGCGTCGGCGGCCCGTCTGAGGCCTTCCACCTCCACCTCCACCGTGTAGTCAGGCGGCGGCGTGTCGGCCGCGTAGAGCTCCAGCTCTTTGAGGATCGGTTGGACTTCAGCCTTCAGGACCTCGAGGAGTGGCCCGTAGGTCGACGCCGCCGGGGTGACGTTCCCGGGGATGAAGACGACGGGCCGCCGGGCCTTTGATGCGGGTGCGGGCTGTTCCCCTGGGAGGGCTGCCGGGCGCCCCGGCAGCTCCTGCGCTGTAGGCAGGACCTGGGCTCCGATCACGCCCACCGCGATGCCGAGTGCCATACCTACCCCGAGCCATACCGCGGTGTGCTTCATGGTTCCCTCCTGTTCAATGGCTGCAACTCTAGCGAAAGTGGGCCCACTCACAGAGGCATACACCCCACCGCTAAAGGTGTCAACCGTTTCTTGCGAGGCTGTTTCTTGCGAGGCTCCTCTTTACCACATCAGGTGCGGATTACAACTACCAATTCTCAGCCGGGCTTGTGCAGGTTACGGGGGTGTAATGTCCATGGGCGACTGCCCACCAACCTCAGTAGGAAAGCGATGTGGTAGGATCGGGGGGCCGAGTCGGGCGAAGGTCGGCGATTCGATTGGTGCTCCGACTCCCCCGGAGGCCGCATAAC
>OBEQ010643130.1_pt1 | contig 52253 bp, 42 predicted proteins | sample 1670901 | NCBI WGS metagenome assembly OBEQ01 (sample SAMEA104232315, study PRJEB22302) | groundwater metagenome | biome: forest; feature: aquifer; material: groundwater | place: USA | collected 2011-08-07 | depth 5.4 m
AAAGGTGGAAACTACAAAGCAACTGAGAAGAACTCTGCGGAAGCAGTTTGTTACAAGGTTGTCGAGGTTACCGCTAACGAAAAAAACTGAGAGGAAATTATTATGGCTAAGTCAGCAGTGAAAGCAGTTGTAAAAAAGGCAGCAACTAAGAAAACAGTCGCCGCCAAACCAAAAACAGCTGCCAAGAAAGCGGCTCCTAAAAAAACCGTAGCGAAAAAAGCGACTACCAAGCCAGTCGCTAAGAAAACCGCTCCCAAAGCAACTAAAAAAGTTGCTGCTAAGCCGAAAGTCAGCAAAGCGAAGTCAGTAGTGAAAAAAACTACTGCTAAAAAAGCTGCGCCTAGCAAGAGCAAGGCAGCTTAAGCAGCTTTTAAATAGAAAAAGTTACAAATTTTTACCTTTTAAAACCCACCCATGTTTCTCACAGGTGGGTTTTTTTTGGGGTCAGGCTCTGAAAATCTGCTATTAATTCTTGCATTCTTATTGTGATTGATAGTAAAAAGCGCACCACAAGCGCACTTCAAGCTCACCACAAGAACAACGTGATAACACCAACAGGAAAAACCAGGAGCAAAAGATTATGGCTAAAAAATCAAAACAACCGATTCGCGAAAGTGCGGTGAAAGCCGCAGTGCGAACCCCACTCTATCGGATGAGGGTAGTGAAAGATAAAACTAAGTACTGCCGTAAAGAGTGCCGTAAAGAGGATCGTAAGGAGAGCAGCAGACAAAAACACATCGTGAAACCGGACTACAACCTCAATGATATGACTTTGCGTGTCATTCAGGTTGTAGTCCGCCTCATCGTGTCCTTCAAAATCTTATAACTCTCGCAACGCTACCGTAATCGGAAGCTGCGCCGCCCGCAACGCCGGGAATAATCCACCCAAAAAGCCAATCGCTAGCGCCCATTGCAGGCCATTCATCAATAATGTGGGTGACACCTGAAATTGAAAAACCACCTGACTGAAGTTATTGCCCAGTGTCGAGACGGTGTAGCCGTTAAATATGCCGTAGGCGATGCCAGCGCCTATGATGCCCCCCAATGACGCTAATAGCATGGTTTCCAATAAAATGGCGAGCAGAACAGGCAGGGCGGTAAAACCCAGCGCCCGCAAGGTCGCTATCTCCCGTGCGCGCGCTGCTATCGCCGCGTACATAGTGTTTAAGGCGCCAAATACGGCACCGATTCCCATGATAACTGCGATCCCTAAGCCCAACACACGTATTGTTTTCGTCAATTGCTCAGCTTGTTTGTTGTAGTAAGATCGAGTCGTCTCAATGTCGATTCGAAGACGCGGATCTGCCACCAGCGCCGCCTTCAGTCGATCGAATGCTTGCGGGCTGATTAAACGCAGCGTCACCGATTGAAAACCATCGCGCCGATAGGTTGAGGCAACCGACTCCGCATCGCCCCATAATTCGGATTCATGGGCATCGTCAGACGCAAAAACTCCCACCACCTGCCAATCCTGATTGTTAAGATTGATGGTGGAGCCGACTTCTAACCCCGCAAATTGATTCAATGCGCCGCGACCGGCAACTAATTCGCGCAAGCCGGGTTTAAATTGACGTCCTGCAATAATGCGCACGTTGGGACGCAATGCCCATACCTGCTCGCCCACACCGCGGATCTCCACATTGGCGTCTGTACCTGTGCTCCGCTTGGGCACGTTTGAAACTACCACCACTTCGGCAGAAGCGAGGGGGCGATCTTGTGCGTCATGAAGGACGCCAGCAGCCTGCGTGATTAAGGTGGTACTGGTGCGATCCAAACCGGATGAGAGTTCGTTATTGGCACCGCCACGCAGCACAATCGCCGTATCATCGTTGCCCGCCTGTTGGAGAGTGGCTTGAAAGCCTTCTGCCATCGCTAATAAAGCAATAAGTACGCCCACCACACCTGCAATGCCCACCACGATAACAGATGTCGCACCGAGACGCTGTGAGAGGGTGGAGAGGCCAGTCCAGGTGATCGCCAGTGTTTGTTTACCGCTGCGACTCAGGAAAAGCCAGCCGACAAAACTCACACCGAGCGCCACCATGAGCCAGGGCAGCATGATCCACAAGGTTAATCCTATGGCGAGAGAGAACATCAGTCCCAGTGTGAGCAGCCGTTGTTGTAATTTTTTCATAGTCGTTCTCGAATAATTAAGATTTTTATTCTCGTTCCCACGGCCCCGAGGGTGTCGTAGAAGTAACTTGCAAACTCCCTCTCCCTTTGGGAGAGGGCAGGGGTGAGGGTAAAAATATTGAAAATATCACTGTAATTCGGCATATTTTACTCTACTAACTCCGTTGCCCTCACCCTAACCCTCTCCCAAAGGGAGAGGGGACTGGTCTGTGCTATTTGTTAACAATGCCCTACTTTACGGGCGTCGTGCAACAGACTAAAAAGAGAGGGGTGTAACGATCCGCGAGGATCGTGGGAACGAGCGATTCGGCCGAAAAATTAACGGCCAGCCAATGCATCGACGATCTTCAGCCGTTTTGCCTGCCAAGCCGGCGGCAATCCCACCAGGAGTCCGATCAGTAACGTTAAAAACAATCCCGAAATCCAACTCTGCAACGTCATGGGCAGATCGAGCTGTCCGCCGCTGGCGGCGCCAATCGCCGGCAATAGCAGATGCGCCAGCGCTAAACCGAGTAATCCACCCAAGAACAGCAAAACCATCGATTCGGCCAATACCATTATTAAGACCGCGAGATTGGTAAAGCCCAGGGTCTTTAACACGGCGAACTCGGGGATGCGGTCGCGGATGGCCTGGGCCATGGTGTTGCCGGTGAGCAAGATCAGGGTAAAAAATACTGCCACCATGATGGCAGTAACGATCAAGCCGATATCGCCGATCTGTTTGGCGAATGACAACTGAAATTCCCGTTCGCTTTGGGTTTTGGTTTCATCAGCGGAGTTGGCAGACAGATGATCAATCGCCTGAGCGACCTGGTTTGCCTGGGCAGGGTCATCGATCTTTACGATATACCAGCCCACCAAGCCCTGATCTAATTGGCGCGTCTCATCGAAGTAGTCATAGCGAAACAGCAGTTGCTGCTCCACTCCGTGCAATTCCGTTTGGGCGGCGTGGAAGATGCCCACCAAATCGAACATCCAGGTATTGCTGCCGTCCTTGTTGGGATAGATAGTCGCCTCCAGCGGAATTTTATCACCCACCTGCCAGCCGAAACGTTCGGCTATGGCTTGCCCGACAATGGCGCCGGTTCGGGTATTGAGGAACGCCTTTTTTTGCTCTTCTGGCATAACCATTTCGGAGTGAATATCCAAAAAATTATCTTGGTTAACCGCGATAGAGGGGAAGAAATTTTTCGGATCCTGATAAATGCCGCCGAACCAGCTGGCAAAGGTCACGGCTTTGACCCCCGGAATCGCTTGGATACGAGTGTAAAACGCATAGGGCAGGGACTGAATAATCGAAAAACGCGAAGCCACGATCAGACGATCAATGCCGATGAGACTGTCGGGCGCATTAAACGCGACTCTTACCGCATCCAACATGCCAAACAGGGTAAACGCCGCCACCACTGACAACAGCGTGAGGAGTGTGCGTACTTTTTTCCGCACCAAACCAGCCCATATTAAATGTAAATATTTCACAGTGTGATCCTTTTATTGGCGGGATTAGGTGGCGAACTGCTCGACCAATGAACCCTTATCGAGATAAACGATACGTTTGGCGTATTCCGCTGCCTTGGGATCATGGGTAACCATCACAATCGTTTTGCCGTGTTGCTGATTAAAACGTTGCAGCAGGGTCAGCACCTCTTCAGCCGATTGACGATCCAGATCGCCAGTGGGTTCATCGCACACCAAGAGGGTTGGATCAGAGACAATGGCCCGCGCGATAGCGACGCGCTGCTGTTGGCCACCGGAAAGTTCGCTGGGTCTATGGGCGACACGATCTTCCAAGCCAACCAGCTTTAACGCGATAGCGGCATTGTGGCGGCGTTGCGCGGCAGTGAGGCGCGTCAACAGCAAGGGCAGTTCCACATTTTTTTGCGCTGATAGGGTCGGCAACAAATTGTAAAACTGGAACACATAACCCACGTGTTTCGCCCGCCAATGGGCTAATGCACGTTCTGACATTTGATCGATACGATGCTCAGCGACAGTCACGTTGCCGGTAGAAGGTGTGTCGATACCGGCGATCATATTTAACAGCGTGGTCTTGCCCGAGCCGGATGGCCCCATTAATGCTACAAAATCTCCAGCGGCGATATTCAGGTTGATCTGATGCAACACTTCAACTTTTTGTTTGCCGCGCTCGTATACTTTGCTGACGTTATGCACTGTCACTAATGGATTATTGGTGGCGGGGTTTTCTGTGGGAGTAATTTTTGTCGCTGAATCTAACGCAGTCATTGCTGTTTCTCGTAGGCTGAATTTTTAATTGAAACGTTTAATAAATAAAATGAAAAGATCAGATCAATGTGTTTTAACTTTCTGTCTTTAATTTTATCGTTGATCCATCTTTCAATTCTGGAGGAGGCTCTCGCACCACAATTTGCCCCGCCACTAAGCCGTTTTCGATCAAGCGCAGATCCCCATAGGATTGACCCGGTGTCACCACTTGCTGTCTGGCATGTTCGTCTTCAACCACATACACCACACTCGCGCCATTGCGCTGGGCAATCGCGGAACCCGGCACTAGAACCGATTTGCTTGTAGCATTACTGGTTGGCGTCTGTGGTTGATTAGCAGCGGTAGATCCAGCGTCAGTCCCGGCAGAAAAACTTCCATAAAACGACACACGCACACCCATTTCGGGCACCACGCGGCTATCCTTTTCTTTTAACGCGATTCTAACTTTAACGGTTGCTTTGCTGCGATTAGCGGTGGGAATGATAGCGATCACTTCAGCCGGTATCTTCCAATCAGGATAGGCGTCTAACACGGCAACAACCGGTTGCTTGGCGGTGACCCGATTGATAAAAGATTCATTTACGTCGACTTCAATCTCCAGCGAGTCCATATCTACCAGGGTGCAGATCCCCGTGCGGGTAAAACCGCCGCCAGCGGAAATCGGCGACACTATCTCGCCGGGTTGTGCCGCCTTAGCCACTACCACACCAGAGAAGGGCGCGCGAATAATGGTTTTATCCTGATTGAGTTGGGCAATGCGCAGTTGTGCTTGTGCTACGTCAATCTGTAAGCGTTGCGCCAAGAGTTCGGCCCGCAGCGAAGTCACTGTTGTGCGCGCTGCTTCTAAACCCTGCTCTGGCGTCAGCTTTCGCGCGTGCAGATCCTGTTGGCGTTTGAGATCACGCATGGCTTGATCCAGTCTGGCTTCTAGATCTCCCACTTGTGCCTTCACTGCAGTAAGTTGCGCCTCGGCAAGTTTAAGCTGGGCCTGTTCATCCTCGTCATCTAAATGTGCCAACACCTGCCCTGCGGTGACCAGATCACCTTCTTCGACCAACACATCCAATAACTTTCCGGTTATTTTTGACGAGACTGTGGCATCGAGTCGTGCCGTGACATAACCAGTTGCATCCAACACTGCCGCACTGCCTGCATTGCCCCTGGTCTCTGGGTTGGTGCTCTCTGGGTTGGTAACCTCTGGTAAAGCTTCGGCTGTGGCCGTCTCGACCACCACGGTTTGAGCACGTAAAACAGCATAGCCCTCAGTCGCAATACCAATAATTACCACCGCCAAAATAAATACCCACCAATATTTCCGTCCTTCGGTGTCTTCTCGTTGATCAGGATTTATGCGCAACTCTGCCAGTAGATCATTGTCATTCATTCATGTAAGTCTCGTGAATTGTGTTAGGCAAATCAGGTACTGAGTTCAAACCGATCTGAGCAGTATATTCTTTCTTGGGCATGAATCCATCGCACAGCGTAATTTAGCCCATGGCTATTTAGTGTTCTTATACATGCTATTCGCCAGACGCGTTCGCTCAAAAGCCGAGGAGAATAGGGACAACAAAGTTGAGCAGGATAAGCATCCGGTATTAATATTTTTTGTTACTTACAATATGCCTGAATCTGGTCTACTGTTTAGTTTGTTGTCCCTATAGCATTGGGGATATTGTTTGGTTTCTTTTGAATTAAGTACTTTCTGAATTCTATGCTGCCTAATTTGGGTATGTTTCAGAGTGTGCAATCTCAAAAGACTTGAGGGATTTTTCATGAAACGGATTTATTCTTCCATCCTGCTTTACGCGAGCTGTGGATTGTTGTGCGTTAATGTCAATGCAACAACCGATGATGAGCTTAAAAAACGTATCGAAGTTCTCGAAAAGAGTGATAAGCAAAAAACTGCAGAGATCAACCGACTGAAGAATGATAATGTCATCACTGGTGCCGGTCTAAATCAGCTTATTCAATCATTCGACGCATTTGATGATCGATTTCACATCGATGGTTTTATGTCGATCGGTGTCGGCACTATTGACGAAAATGATGTGGAATACGGCCGCACGACCTTGAATGGCGGCGGTGGGCCAGACTTTAATGCCGACACCTTCTTGGGCGTGCAGATGGCTTTTACCATGAGTGACGCTGCGGAAGTGGTAACGCAACTGGTTTCCAAGGGGACTGGGCAGGACGCTCAAGTTGATGCCGAATGGTTTTATCTCAATTATAGATTTGACGACAATATTTCCTTTCAACTTGGACGTATTCGAGCGCCGATTTACATGCTGTCGGATTACAAAGAGGTTGGTTTTACCTATCCCTGGGTGCGTCCGCCATTAGAGGTCTATGATGCGGTGCCGGTTGACCATTCACAGGGCGCCAAAGTGCATTACCGGAATTTTTTTGGTGACTATGAGTTTCATGCACAGCTGTTTTATTCCTCGTCCATAGATAAAGGCAAGGTTTCGAATTTTGACGCAGATCGTGTACGGGGTAGCGTATTCGATATTGGTCAAGAAAACTGGATGGTTGGTTTCGGCATTTTTGATGCTCACGTAAAAGTCGAATTAACCGACGAAAACGCTATTGCCCTAACAGAAGGGTTGGCGACCATCAGCGGAATATTGGGTGTGGATACGCCAGTATTTATCGATTTGAATGATGAGGTGGTCTCGTTAACCAACGTTCATTTCCGTTGGGATGATGGGGACTGGCAAGTGCTCGCGGAAGCGCAACAGGCCGACTACGAGGGTTTTTTTGCCGACTTTGATTCCTATTACGTTTCTGCCGGCAGACGTTTTGGAAAATGGTTCCCTTATTTGTTGCACATGGGGAATAGGACTACCGATGATGACGAGCGGGACGCGATTATTAGTATGGTGACGCCTCTCATTCCACTTTCTAGTAATGTGGCGCGTCTGGCCAATGGCATAAATTCGATGTCCTTCGAAAGTAAATCCTATGTGGTGGGGGTCGGCTATGAAATCACGCCGCGTATTAAAGCAAAATTCGAAACCCAGCTAGTCACTGACATGAATGACACCTTAGGGCCATTCAAATTAGTCAATGGCAATTCAGCGCCAATCAGTGATGATATCTGGATCTATTCATTTGTCATCGACACAGTATTTTAAGGAGAAATTAGTATGAACAGGACTGTTCTAAAAGCAAAAGTTCTCACAGCAAAAAATTACGGTTACATGGGTCTGGCAATGTTAGCGCTCATGTTGTTGATGGCAAGAGTTGACGCGGCGCAAGCAGATCTCGTCGTCATTGTTAACAAAGCCAGCAGTGTTAATGAGGTGTCTAATACGGAATTAAGTCGTTTATACCTTGGCAAAACGAGCATGGTCTCGAACGGCACAAAGCTGATACCCGTTGACCAAAGTGAAAATAGTGATACCAAGACGGAGTTCTATCAATTACTCACCAATAAAACGCCACTGCAAGTGAACGCCTATTGGTCCCGTATGATATTCACCGGACAGGGACGACCGCCCGAAAGTTATCGTACGGTAGAAGAAATTGTCTCTCGCGTCAGTCAAGATCCTCGCTTGATTGCCTATGTCGATGCTGCTCAGGTGGTTGATGGGGTAAAAGTTGTAGGCAAGTTGCCGTAACTCTTGCGTTGGCTCCTATACCTATTCGATCAATGAAACCATCTATACTCCTCTTAATCATCCTCATTGAGCTCGGGCTGCAGGCAGGCGCAGTTCGAGCAGATCCACGACTGACTGGCGCTTGGGGGCTGAATGGACACGTGTTGTATCAGCTCAAAGCGGATGGCACGGGTGAAATGGATGGGGCAGCTTTTCAATGGCAAGCTAACGCAGGTATTGTGACATTTACCGCCGATGGCTTGGTAGAAGAGGTGGCCTATCAGATCCAGGGCGAGCAACTTATCCTGGTGATGAGTGGTGTCCCCATGTCTTTACAGCGCATCGGCAATAGTGATGTGCAGGCTCAGCCAAATACAGGCACTGTCGAGGCGGTAGTGAAAGCCAATGTGCCAACTGCTGCGCCCGCAGCGGACTCGTTATCGAAATTACTGCTCTCTTCGGCGTGGTGCTCGTTCTCTTATAACAAAGTTAGCGGCGCGAGCAATCAACGACGTGTGCAGTTCCTCAGTGATGGCAGCTGGTCCGACAACAGTCGCAACGAGGGATATTCCAGTGGTTACGGCGGCACCATGGCGAGTCAGCATGATGGGGGTGCTAATGGGCGCTGGCAGGTGATGGGTAATCAACTCCGTATGTCTGGCGCAGATGCCAATTTGCAACCCGTTCAATTGCAAGTGAAGACCAACTCCAACGGCTATCCGATTATCGTCGCCGACGGTACCGAGTTCAGCCAGTGTCAATAATGTTTTAATTACATATCTTGTTCGGCAAATTACTCAGTTCAAATCGCGATCTCCTTTATTCCCTCTCCCTTTGGGAGAGGGAGATTTGCGACAGCCTCTTTAGCCGCGATTTGAACTTGGTGGATTATTTGCATCATCTTCTCTTCGACAATACACACCACAATCTGCACAAATAGTAAAAAAGTGAAACCTCACTCTCAAAGCAATCGCATCACGTATGCGTTATGCGGTGGATCTACGTTATGTCTGCATCGCAAAATTTTATTCAATTTGAGCATGTCAGTTTTAAACGGCATGAGAGAAGCGTTTTTTCTGATCTCACGCTTTCAGTCCACCAGTATCAGATCACCGCTATTATGGGGCCCAGTGGGTCAGGAAAAACAACCATCCTAAGATTAGCCGGCAAACAACTATTGCCAAATAGCGGAAGTATTACCGTATTTGGCCAACCGCTGACTGCCTACAAGGGCAATAATTTATTGCAGTTAAGACGCCGTATGGGGGTGTTGTTTCAAAGCGGCGCACTTTTTAGTGAACTGAACGTATTTGATAATGTGGCGTTACCCTTGCATATTCATACGCAGCTTTCGGCGCGAGCGATAATTCTTGATCCCGAAATTATTTTTTATGATGAACCTTTTACGGGTCAAGATCCGATTTCCGTGGGTGTATTAATTCAATTGATCAAAGAATTAAACACCGCTTTGGGATTGACCAGTGTCATCGTGTCGCATGATATTCAAGAGACGACCAGCATCGCTGACATGGTCGCCATCATTGCCGCTTGGTACGTGAGTGTCAATTTATTACAGGTAGATAGCGGTTCATTCTGGTCCAATATGCAAAACGTCGTTCACTTTCGCGCGGACCTGGTCAACGGTCTGATTAAATCAGTTTGTTTCGGCATCGCGGTCATCTGGATTGCAGTGCATCAGGGCATTGAATCTGCGCCCAACACCGAAGGCATTAGCCGCAGCACCACCAACACTGTGGTTTTTGCCTCGATCTTTGTTTTGGGATTAGATTTTTCGCTTACATCTTTTATGTTTGGAGATTGAGCCTGTGCAACAGAGATATATTGAATTTGCAGTGGGCCTCTTTTTACTACTCGGTTTAACCGCGATGATGTTCCTGGCGATTAATGTCACTCAGATTGGCCAAGAGGAGCAGCGCGGCAAACGCTTTGCTGTGTATGCTTATTTCAATAATGTTGCTGGTTTAAATGAACGAGCCAAGGTGAGCTTTGCCGGCGTGACTATAGGTCGTGTCGCAAAGATTGCGATTGACCCAGATACCTTAAAGGCAAAAGTCACCCTGGAGATTAATCAGCACGCTAACTATATCCCTAGCGACACCACCGCCGTCATTTATACCGAGGGTGTTTTAGGGGAGAAATATATCGGATTATCGCAGGGCACGGAGAGCACCGTACTGGTGGCTGAGTCTGAAATTCAGGACACGCAGTCCTCGTTAATATTGGAAGAACTGATTGCCAAATTGGCGACGCGCATGATTAACACGTAGAGGAGACTGTGAAAGTACTCGTTATTTTTTGTAGGATGGGTGCAAACCCATCACAACATTGTTTATATCAAACAAAAAATTCGTTTTATAGTGCAGATTGATGGTCTGTTTTGATGGGTTGGCACCCATCCTACAAAGATTAACGAATGCTTTCACAGTCTCAGAGGAATGGGAACGAAGCAACCAGAGAGGGCGGAACTATGACAGAAATAGGCGTAAGAACAATGACCAAATTCTTAGTAATCTTTTTCATACTCATTCTGCTATGCGCCGTGAGCGTTTTCAACTTCGCTGCTGCAGATTCAATTGATGCCGCACTGTTTGTCGAACAGAAGACTGACTCAGTGCTAAAAATTGTCGATGATGCGAGGAGTTATATCGACCAGGATCCGGATCGTTTCTATCAGGAAATTGCCGACGTGTTGGTACCCATCGTTGACATCGAAAAATTTTCCAGAGGTGTTATGGGTTCCTACGCCAGCGAAAAGCGCTTGCAAAAATTGCCGCCGCAAGAGCAGGAGTCGGTACGCAAGCAGATCGATCGGTTTAGCTGTGTTTTACAAAATTCCTTGATCAGAACCTATGGCAAAAGCTTGCTGCAATTTTCCGGTGAAACCATACGTGTTGAGCCTCTACAGAAAGCTGATTTAGCCTAAGATCAAATTACCGTGGTACAACACATCATCGACAAGCAACAGAGTGACATATTGTGCACTATCATATGAAACGCAAAAATGGCAACTGGTTGATCAGCAACTTAACAGTGAACGGCGTAAATGTGGGGCAATCTTATCGCAGTCAGTTTAGTGCCGCGTTAGAGAGTTATAAAAATAATGTGGATGATGTCATCACCCATTGGCCTGAGATCATGAATCAGAATGGTACACAACTTGATTCACTACCGTGTTGACGATAGTTTAAATTCTCTTTCTATCGGGCGAAATCAGTTTTAACAGCTTGCCTGCGTTCGAAAAAGCTATGCCGGCTTTGATTCAATCCCTGCCTGACAACTTTCGGGTTGATTTTACCGAGGTCAAGGTTGCTAATAGCGCCACACTCATACTCATGCTCGCGCTGAAACGCCAGGCGCAGCAGATGTATAAAGCAGTTAATTTTGTGCATTTTCCACCATCAATGAACAGGATAATCAAGCTCGCGGAATTGGAAAAGCTGCTGTACTAATGGCGAGTAAATTATGATGTGTGTATACTCCAAACATTAGAAATATGTTTGCCTATGTGGCAGACCTTTTCAGTATTAAACTTTAATGGCCGATACAGTCCCTCGATAATTTTTCCGATTTACCAACCGCACAAATTAAGTAACAGTATAGAAATAGTCATATTTTAGGCAATTAATATTAGAGGCTTAAGCATGTCGGTCGCGTTGATGATAAATATCTCAGCAGAAGAAATTGGTGGTTTGCCAGAGTCGATGCAACAGCACTGTATTAGATGGCAAGACGCGGTTTTAGCGCAGGAGACACTGGCTGATCTGGTGATCATTGGTCCATCAGTGGAGAACGCGGCGTTTTATTCACAACTGCTGATGCAGTTAAATCCACATGCTGAGCTGGTGCTACTTACCACCGCGGAACAGCGAGCAAACCTTGCAATTCAGTTGCGAATCACCCCGTTTATACCTATTGGTGTAGCTGTGCTCGACATCAATGACAAAGCTACTCTACATAAAGTGATGAACGATACTTTTAAGCTCATTGAACACAAGCGCAGCCTCACGCAAGCGATGCATGAAATAGCTAATCTCTCCGTGACTAAGTCCTTCGCTGCGGATTTACCTAACGAAAATATTCTTCTGGCTGACGATCATCTTGCTGGCGACGATCACATCCCGCCAAAAGCTAGCTTGCCGCGCCAAGAGCTGCCATCTCCCTCTTCCGATAGTCCTTCCGACGATAGTCCATACTACAACAGTCCACACAACAATAGTCCTGACATAAAAACCCAGCGTCGGTTATTCAGTGCTGTGGTAGAGGCTTCTAACGATTCGATTCTGTCCTGTACATTAGAGGGCGTCATCAGCAGTTGGAACCCGACTGCGCAACATTTGTATGGCTTCACTGCCGAGGAGGCAATAGGCCGCAGTATAAAAATTATCGTGCGCAGCGACCAGCACGCAGAATTCATGACCCGACTTCAGCAAGTTGCTCAGGGCGATCGGATACGAAATTTTACCACCCTGTTTGTCACTCGAGGCGAACGCCAGATAGATGTTTCGCTAAATCTCTCGCCCATTGAAGACGATAGAGGAAAAACTGCTGGCGCGTTGATTATCGCCCGCGATATCTCTGGCCTTGCTGAGTTGCAGGCCTACCAACATGCGGTGCTTGATGCTGCGATCGATGTCATTATTACTATTGATCATGTCGGTGTGATTGTTGAGTTTAATCCAGCGGCGCAGACACTTTTTGGCTATACCCGCCCAGAGGCTATCGGCAATACACTGGAGGAACTCATTATTCCCCCAAAATACCGTCAAGCCCACCGCGATGGCATGGCTCGTTTCCTTAAAACGGGGGAGGGGCCGGCGTTGGGTAAGCGTATCGAGTTGTCGGCTATTCGTCGCAATGGGGAAGAGTTTCCGGTCGAACTGAGCATTGTACAACTTAAAGGGCGAAACCCGCCGTTATTTACCGGCTTTCTCCGCGACTTAACGGCAACTAAACAAGCTGAAGCGGAGCTGCATCGCCTCGTAACAGACCTCAAACGTTCCAATGAGGAGCTTGAACAATTCGCTTACGTCGCCTCCCATGATCTAAAAGAGCCGCTGCGCATAGTTAATAGCTATGCCGAATTATTGGCGCAACGCAACAGTGACAAGCCTGATGATAAAGCGGAAAAATATATTCGTTACATTGTCGAAGGTGCAACGCGTATGCGGCGTATGATCGATGACTTGCTCACCTATTCGCGTTTAGGTTTGCGTGAGAGCCAATTAAAACCGGTCAACTGTCAGGTTGTGTTAGAGCAGGTCTTGTCTGGTCTTAGTCTGGCGATTAAAGAAAAAGGCGCGCAGGTAATCTACGATGAACTGCCTGTGGTCCGTGGAGATCATATGATGTTGGGAGATATTTTTCAAAATCTTATCCAAAATTCGCTTAAGTTCCACAGCGACGCGGCACCGATTATTCATATCAGCGTTAAACCAGAAGACAGCTATTGGCTGTTTTCTATAGCAGACAATGGTATGGGTTTTGACATGGTTTATGCTAAACGCCTATTCCAGATGTTTCAGCGTTTGCACGGGCGTGGCGAATATGAGGGATCGGGCATGGGTTTGGCGCTGGTGAAAAAGATCATCGAACGCCACGGTGGGCGAATTTGGGTCGAATCCAAACCGGATGCGGGCGCGACATTTTATTTTACCCTTCCGGCTCATGAAGGTGACGAAGAAGTAGTTGAGGTGACGAAGCAGTAAAGCTATGACCTGGGGGCACACTGCGATTTTGTCTGGTGCTGTGCGTCGAGCGTTGGATTTGCGGCGCAACAAGAGCCCTGAATTAAGTGTAAGTGAATCTCTTTTAAAACTCTCTCCCTGTTGTGCTGGTTGCATATGACATGTGATTATTTTTTCAACTCACTGAAAGATCAATATCCTAATTAAGAACCATTTTCCGTTCCAATTACCCAATCGAGCTAAAATCTACTATAAATAAAGCAAAATAATATGTGTCGTGTATGTCTATTTTATCGGCATTTTCCATTGCGTGAAGGATCATAAAAATGGTTGCTCGCCATCCAATGTGCAGGAAGCTAAAGCCACTCCGCTTAAATTCAACATTCATCGCAGCAAAATTCCTGCGGTTATATTTCGCTAGACTCGTTCTCTTGAGCATCGCTCTACCCGCTGTGGCCGCGCCCACGGTAGAAGAACGCATTGAACAATTAGAACGTGATACGCGCGAGTTGAAGGAGGCAAGCAAAAACTCCGACCCGAAAGCTGCGACGCAAACTGAAATAAAAAATCTTGAAAAAGAATTAAATCGTCTTGATAAGAAATCACGCCAGAGTCAAAAATCTCTCAAGTCCTGGACCCAAACACAACTCAACAGATTCGATATTAATGGTTATTGGTCAACGGGCGTCTCGAAGGGTTCGAATAATACGGAACTCGGGCCCACGGGTTACGGCGAGAAACCTAACTTTCGTGCGGATTCCATTGTCGCCATACAGCTTAATTTTCATTTGAGCGAGGTCGATCAACTGGTCTTGCAATTGGTGGCACCGGGACTGGATCGATTTGAAGTCGACGCCGAGTGGGCCTATCTGAGTCACAAAGTCACCGATGATTTAACCCTGCGGGCAGGCCGCTTAAGAATGCCCTATTACTTTTTGTCGGAGACTATTGATATCGGTTTCACCTATCCCTGGGTACGTCCACCTTTAGAAATTTACGTCGCCAATCAGCCCACCTTAGAAGGTGCCGATCTGTTATATAAGTATCAAGCATTCGGCTGGAGCCATTTATTGCAAGTCATCGGTGGTACATCGGATTTTAAATATGAACCGTTTGAGTCCGAGGATCCGGTGTTCGGCACATTGACGCTCAAGCTTGACGATAACCGAGTATTGATCGAAGAAGAGTATTCTATCAATACTTCATCTTCTTACAATGACTGGACCGTGCGGCTTGGCTACAGTCACATGTTCTTCACCAATACCTTTCGAGCTTATTTGGGCAACACATTGATCAATGAACTCGAGGTGAATCAACGCGGTGAATATTACAACTCTGCTGTGCAATTCGATGATGGCGATTGGATTTCGATTTTGGAATTGGGGATCTTCAATGCCAAGGTAGTCGGCCCCATCCAAGATAACAAAGCGGGCTATTTTATGCTGGGCCACCGCTTTGGACGCTGGGTGCCGCATGCTACTATTGCAAAAAGTTATTCGGTAAATGATCCGATAGCAAGTCAGCCCCAGCCCAAGCCGCCAATCACTCAGCAAAGTTCCTACTCCCTCGGCGTGCGCTTCGATTACAGCCCTAAAGTAGCGCTAAAATGGCAAGTTGATCGCATCAATGATTTTGCTGATACCAAAGGTATATTCGGCAATGATGCGGTGGTGGGTGACGCCGTAACGCTTTATTCGTTTGTGATTGATTCTGTGTTTTAGAAAATTTGGTGCGGACGTCGCTGGTATTGATAGACCTCCCATCCTTTTGCTGAACGAATAATTTCAATTTCTCTGCCTGTTAAAATACCGATTGATAGTGCTCAACCGTTGGAAACGGGTCGTAATAATGATGGAGTAGCGACTTCCACTCCTGATATTCATTGGAACCGCGAAAGCCATCAGTATGGTCTTCAAGAGTCACCCAAGTCACCAGCAAAAGGTATCGACTGTCGTTTTCAACGCATTTTTTAAGTTCGTGCGACACGTAGCCTTGCATTGACGAGATAATTTTTTGCGCGGTGAGAAACGATTTTTCAAAATCGGCTTCTTGCCCTTTCTTTATGTCAAGTATCGCTACTTCGAGTATCACGTTCTCTCCTTACTATATTTAACAGCTGTGACATTTTTGTTAATGACTCAACTCTACTGTCGCTATGTTGATGACCTTCATAGCTATAATAAATAGCACGCATATTCGCAGCCAAAGCTGCATCTATACCCAAGCTGCTATCTTCGATTACCGCACATTCTTCTGGTCGATACCCCATAACTTTAGCTGCATGTAGAAACAAACCTGGGTCTGGCTTCCACAACTTTACGTCATAGGAGCTAAATAAATTATTAGCAAAGAAATGACTGAGGCCGGTCAATTCTAGCGCTTCTTGTATTTTATTCATTGGACCGCTTGAAGCAACGCACTTTGGCAACGTAATGTTAGTTAATGTTTGCTTAACTTCTGCAATTGGCCTTAACTCCGATTTAAATAAAGTAGACACTACGGCCCTGTAAGAATGGACAAAATCTTCAGCGAATTTTTGATTATGTGTTTCTTCAAGATTCTGTATTATATTGGCTAGCTTCCAACCACGATAACGTTTCATTAAACACTGGGCATCTTCCTGGATTTCATATTCTCCCAGTTTAATTACCAATCCTAGATTGCAAAGATATTCGCTATCTACCAGTGTGCCATCACAATCAAATATCAAACATTTAATCATTACTCGATCCATACTCTTTTACACGTCACGCCCGTGTTAACGAGCTATGTGCGGGAACTACAATCGTCAACTTGATTTAGGCAAAACCCTCTGGGTTCGGTTGAATGCTTAGGCATTTTTTTCCACGATTTTTGTAGGCTTACCATCAATACTCAGCTGATTCTTCTCACTCCAGTAGCTTCTAATTTCATCATTTTTTTCTTTGCAGCCCAATCAATAAGTTGATTTCTATCCCCTGCATAATCGTAAAATGGTACTGCCATTCCGCAAGATGCTTGCACTAAATCAATTTGCATATCAAATATCTGCCTTGCACCCGGCAAACTTGGGAAAAGAGAAATTAGATCCTTCCAACTTTTGTCGCTGTGATGAACTACTTTTGCCTGTCCATACAATCGCAGGATCATGGGATCACCTTCGAACGCACAGAACATCAATGTCATCCGAGGGCTTTCCTGAACATGAGCAGAAGTTTCGTTGCCACTACCTGTTAAATTCAGCCAAATTACTCTATTATCGTCTATTAATCTTAGCGAATCCATTCCCTTTGGAGAAACATTAACCCTACTGTCGACAGTTGCGGTGCCGACGAAGAATATCTTTTGGGAAACTATAAAGTCTTTGTGCATTTCCGTTATTTGGGTATATTGCTTTGCCATTACTCAATCTCATTCAGATGCCTAACAACCAATTCTATGTCGCCCGTATACAGCGGGGGAAAATATTTCCACCCCTCCTATAATTATGCAGCAGTTCTTTTCCCGTTCTAATGCCCCGCAATAGACCCCATGCTTTTGCATGATGTATTCATCTCTTTAATATGTTGTTTGTACTACGTCATCTGCATAGGTTATTACTTAAAAGCATGGTAAGCGAAATAGGCTCGTCAAAAGAGATGATTCTGGGCTTAAAATATGCTCTTCCATGGGCGACAAATCAGCAAAAATCAGCTTAACTTGTGTAAGAGAAAAGATCTTGCAATTTTAGGTTAGCAAAAAAATCACCTCACAACGAACTGGTAAAATATTCTAATAATATGACGCCCATTCTACGTTTGTGTAAAAAAGTATTCGCGGCTGAAGTCCTCTTCATCATTGGCTATAACATCTTGGTTTATCCCTACGTATTGGCGAAGGGTGAAAATTTTAAGATGGGGATATCCATGTATGACACATCACTTGCGCTGGTAGAACAACAGAGTCTCAGTTTCGCAGATATGTTGGCAGGCCAAGCGAGTACTATAAAAGTAGAACCTGCTGACGCCAGTGCGGCAATTTTTAAGGCGATGGGCGTGCCAAATTCTGATTTTGTCGCGAAAGTGGTGGAAAATAAAATCGAACTAAAAACCGCCGATGGCAACGGCGAAACAAAAAATGTCACGGTAAATGGCTTTAAAACCGGTGGTTCAATCGGCCCCAGCGGCAAAGGAAAATTTAGCAATTTGGGCGGCGCCAACAACCTGCGGATTGGCGCAACGGTACATGTTTCTGCGAATGATATTCCGGGGCAGTACCTGGGTTCAGCAACCTTCAGAATTAACTACCTTTAGAAGACAAACGCCGGGGCTATCCCATAGATAAATCACATCCTTGTGCTGATATAAAATTCTTCCATGGATTTTTACTCTTCCTCCTCCTCATTCTCGAATCCAGTCACGGCAAACCATTTATCTTCGCCGCCGGCAAGCACCATAATGATGGGAGCCACACAGGGATTGGGAAGTTCGATCTTCGCTTTGATGTTTGAATCGCCGCTCTCGCTGGCGGGGAACCCTTCCGTAATGACATTTTCTGTCACCGCACTATCACCTTCTTCGGTCAGGCAGCTAACAAGACCGCGAAACTCTTTTTCATCGTTTATTCCTCTGAGTTCAGCGGGCACCGAAGGATCATCCTTAAAAACGAGACCCCGCACCCGAATTTTCAAATCACCTTTGCTATTTAACGAGCCACGGATATATTTCTCAATCACCCACGGAAGCTCGTCGCCAATGATCTCGCGGATAGCATTTTCCTCCTCCGTGAAAGGCCCATCGACACCATACATGGTACGAAACGTAAGTATGGTTTGAGCGTGTTCTGCAGGTTTTCCTGCGGTATTTCCTTGGGCAACGGATTCTACTGCGAACGAAATTCCTCCCAGCGAAAACAATGCCATTGTTAAAATGATCAGTTTTTTCATGATTTTCTCCTTGTGGTGTAGTTGTCTGTTGTTTTATTGCCGGAATAGGTTATCCGCCAAGTCATCAGCGTTTTACAGTTATGATCAAGCCACGCAAAAATTGAGATGTTTAACTTATGTCTGTTCTTTTATGCCTGAGCAACAGGTAAAGTAAAAATAGCGGAGAATATTTCGGTTATCGAGTTGAGAATATAATATGAGCTTTTACCAGCCCATTAAAATTATCTATCTTAAAATTAACAAGGTAAAGCATTTCTTGATTGGCAAAATATTAAAAATTAAACCTTTGTGTACGAGGAGAGCAAATGGGAGGAATATCCAGTTTGTGTTATCAATGAAGAATAGAAAAAGCAAAAAAAATTATTTGATTCAGTAATCAAAAAAGAGTTAGCTCTATCTCATCCCTCTTCAATTCAGTGCACTAAAAATATTGGCGATATTCAATAACCGCACTGGTTTTTTTACAAATTGCGAGGCGCCAGCTTCAAAGCAAGCCTCTTGATTGGTGAATGAGGTATCGGCGGTAACAGCGATAATGTTAACGCTGGGGTTTTTCTCACGAATACGTTTAATGATATCGAGGCCGGAAATTTTAGGTAAATGAATATCAATGAGAACGATTTCATAGGGGAAGGGTTTGTCAGTGATGAGGTCTAAGGCGGCTTGACCGTCACATTCCGTGGTGAGTTGTATATTGGGTGCAATGCGCTTCAGTAAATGACAAAGTACATTACAGTTATCTATGTTGTCTTCCACAATCAATACATTGATCGATTTGGTAAAGTTCATCTCCTGGTTGCTGGGAAGTGGGACGGTAGTTACGGCCATCAGGACTTTTTCGGCGGTAAAACTGAGCGTGAAGGTCGAGCCTTTCTCCAACTGACTGCGCACAGACAATTGCCCGCCAAATAGATCTGCGTATTTTTTGCTAAGGCCAAGGCCGATTCCCATGCCACCGTATTGTCGGGAAATATTCGAATCGACTTGATGAAACATTTCAAAGATGTCTTTTAATTTGTCGTGCGGAATACCAATACCTTGATCTGACAATTCGATGATGATGTCGCAGTGCTGAGGATCAAGAGATCTTAACTGCCAGGTGAGATTAATCTCGCCCTGATGGCTGTATTTAATCGCGTTGCTGATAAGGTTGATAATAATTTGTGTTAAACGCTGTCGGTCGACATTGTAATAGGCATTGAGTAATTCTGGATTACCGGTGTATTGGCAGTTGAGGGTTAAGCCTTTTTGTTCTGCCACCAGTTGATAATTAGCGACGACATGATTGATAGTGACTTGCAAATCGGTGGGGCTTTTATCTATGGTGTAAATACCGCGCTCAAGCTGCGTGTAGTCCATGACATTATCCAGTTGCGCGAGTACTTCATCAACATGGCTGATGGCGTTCTCTAATAGCCTGGCAGAGAAGGGTTGATTAGTTTTGTTTAGCACCATTTCCAAGGGAGCGACTACGGCATTCAAAGGTGTGCGCATTTCATGGGAGAGCACGCCCAACATCTGTTTTAGCCAACCGTTGGCTTTATCGGTTTCATTGCGGGCTTTGGTGAGTTCCACAATGGCGTCGTTCAGTCGTTCACGCTCTAACTTAATGTCCCGTTGGTTGGATTCCAAGGTGCGCGACAGATCATTAAGGCTGCCAGATAGTTCAGCAAGCTCATCGCTGCCTTCGCGGCTCAACTGATCTGTGTAGCTGCCTACGCTCAGATGCTTGATAAAATTAAAGAGCTTTTTAAGTCCCCTTGACAGTCGATAGGCGTTGAAGGTGGCAAGCAGTAAGGTGACAAAGAAGATGGCGAGTATAATGCCTAGTTGATAATACAAGGTTTTGTTGGCTTTTTGTTCCATCGCTGTTTTGTTAAATACGACTTTCAAGTAGCCGGTGAGTTTAGGCTCGGCGCTATTTGCTTCGCGGCTATTGGCAGCTTGTGACTGTTCTGGTACTTGTTCTGGCGTGCTGCTCTCTCCAAACGAGTTGGCTTCTTCCAGTGTGCCATCATCAATTTGTAAGTCTTCATTAAAAGCATCCACTGTTTTTAACGGCCGATAGTAAATTTCGTACTCCTGCACGGTTTCGCTGTCAGGCGTTACGCTGTGAGGTGTTTTAATTTTTAGAAAGGATTTTCGCTCCAGGGTCAACCATTCTATAGCCAGAATATTATCCTGATTCAAAATGGCTTCTACGGCTGTTTGATCGATAAAATCCTTGCGGTTTACCACCAATGCCTGCGAACCGCTGCTCATCAGTGCCGAGGAAATGAGGCTGCCGTTCGTGGCTATCTGCTCATTAATTTTATTTTCGGTTTGGCGAAAGGCAAAATAGGTATAGACACTTCCAATCACTATTAAAGGCAGGATGCAACTCAAAATGAGTCGATGACTGAGACTAGTGAGCATTCTTCGCAATCCTTTCTCGCAATGAATCGGCCAAAGCAGATTCGGCGATAGGTTCGATGGCTAATAACTTCGCGATGTTTTGATTCAATTTGACATTGATATGATTTGGATACTGCGGCGCGGGTAACGCGGGCATCGTTAATGCTTGTGAGCTCGTAACAGTGAGCGATTTTGCGATGCTATCTAGCAGATCAGCCAAGCTGTGGGTGATATCGTCTTTGTCAGAATAAACCGTGGCTAATGCACCCGAGGAGACCCAGCCGGAGGAATATCCGATGAGGGCCTGGTTGCGGCTGAGCAAGGTAAAAATAATATTTTTGGTGTTTTCACTGTTGTAGATCGTTTTTAACGGACTGGCCAATAGAATATCGGCATCGGCGAGTTGACGATTTTGTAAGATGACATTGATGTTGGCGGCGTTATTTTCGATAAAAGTCGGTTCTGGCAAAGCGTTGGCTTTGGCGGCATGTCGAATGATATCGATGAGAAACTGAGTTTGGGTGTCGTAGATAAACGCAATTTGTGGTTTGTCCATCAGAAGCGAGGCGAGGAAAATTTGGTGCGTAGGTGATGGATCGCTAAAGAGCGCTGTGGTTTGTAACTCTGTGGAGGAATACTTATTAATTTCGGCGTAATAGTCTGCGCTGGAGATGAGCGTGCAGACAATGCGATGTTGGCGATAATAGGGCGAGGCCAATACCTCGGCCAGTGCTGACCGACCGGTGGTAACCAGCGTTATCTCCGGTTTGAGAGAGGAGAGTTCCGTGACATTAATCGATGAAAGCGTTTGGGTCGGCAGAATTTCTGCTATTTGTTTGACAAGATCGGTAACAAATTGTTTGTTAGGTGCGCTGTAGACGAACGAAAATGAGGAGGCGCTACCAATTAAAGCGGAGGTACCGGCAATTAAAGCGGAAGTACTACCGGTTGGCAGAGAGCTATCTGCTTTCGCTAACGCACGATTACCACTTGCCAAACTAAGCAATAGGAAAAAAGACGCCAGAATTAGGCAAAATTTCTTTATCACTTTGTTGTGGTAGCGTTATCGGCTTGAGCAAGCAAGAGATATCCGCCCAATATCAAATGGTCTGCTTCACGCAGATCAGTCGGCGCGGAGAGTTTGTTATCTTCAAAATAAGTCAGTACCTTTTGATAAAGTCTATCAAAGCAGCTTTGACTAAAACCAAAGATATCCACGCCATATTGCTTAGCTAATTTTTCGAGTTCAGAATAAATAATGGCATCAAGCAGACGTTGTGAACGTGGCTTGGCAATGGTCTCAAGCGGATTTTCGATGACATTGCCGCTATGCATCAGCCAGGCAATCACACGGTCTTGACTAAAGTTAAGATGGTTGGCTGCGATTAATTTCTCTACCAGCGTGTTTAATGTGGCCCAGACAGGTGGTTTGTCTTTGGTTAACCACAGCGTCGCGGAACCCTTAGAGATATTAAAAAATTCGATCAGCTCGCGCCCGCGACCTTCGCCTGAGGGAGCGTAGCCACATTTATCCAATAACTCATTAAGGCGCGCTGAAAAGCCTGTAATAATTTCGTATTTGTTTTCTACATCAAAAATTTGTCGGCTCATTGTTGTGCACCTTTTTTAAAATGATCTTTTTGCAGATTGTCTTTAATTAAATTATCCATAATTTTTTCCATCATTAACCTATCCATGTGTTTAGTTCAGACACTCTTTAGAATGCAGCCCTTGCGCCAAGCATCAGTGAATTTAAATTGTCGTAGTCGTTAATATAATAATCTGGGTAGTAAAGCCGCGAGATATGCGGTGCTGATTCATATCGATAGGTCAGTGTGATATCGATATCTCGCGTAATTTTTCTGCCGAGCTGAATTTCCATCGTCTTGGATTTCAGATTAGAAATTTCTTCCACCCAACTGATTTGGTGTTTATTGAAATATGCATTCAGCGCCAGATTATAGTTGTTAAAAATCTGTGTATTGAAATAAACAAAGGTACCCGCAGTTAAATAATTTTCTTCTGCTTGTGTAGTAGATTCACTGTCATGGTAGAACAGTGAGAGGCCATAATGGTAGGCGCCGCTGGTGGCAGCATATTGGATTTCACTGCCTCGTTTTTCAATATCGCCTGGCGTAGGTGTGATGCCTAAGTAAAGATCATAAGAGTTCGCGTTGCGGTAACGGTCATTAAAAATTCTAAAATCGATGTTGTGTTTTCTTTCGGGTATCCAGAAGAGGCCTATTTCTTGGTTGTAAACAGTCTGTGGATCAGTATTTTTTTGCAAAGCATCACCGTTGAATAAAATATGTTGTGTGCTACCGTTGACGACTTCGGGAACAATTAACAGTAACTCACTCAATTCGCTATCCAGGTCAGCGACATCCGGTGTTTTTTCCCCTTTCGATGCGATGTAGCGCAAGGTTTTGGTGTTATCCAAATGATAATTTAAACCGAACCGGCTAGAGAGCGAGTTTTGATTGTTGTAATGCTCATTGGCGGCGCCGAGATTTATAACGGCGTGTTCATAGCTCCATTGCGCATTGGTGAAGGCGCGGAATTTTTCGTACTGGATAGTATTATCTAGGGACTCTCTATTGATGCTTATCCTATTGCCGTCTATGCCAGCAACCCACTGCAGATCTGGACGAACCGCCAAGGTGCTTTGCAGCTTTAGCGTGGTTTGTGCAATGTCTGTGGAGAGTGGTCGAAATCCACAGATAGCATTTAACTGTCCGGGTTCACTCAGTTTGACCAGTAAACGTGAGAGTTCTGGGCTGGGTGTCACCGCACTGAAGTTGCCGGTGAAAAGATCCTGAGTTTGGTCGTTATGCGCATTGGCAAAATCGCTGGCTTCTTGCGAGAGAAGTCCGCGCGGGCCGCATACATTCCAGTCTTGTTGCCATTGCCAATCTTGATGAATAAATGATGCAGATATCTCGTTGTTCGTTGGGGTAATGTGTGTGTAGTGGGTGGCGAGCGTGAGATAATCCATTTGCCCAATACTGGAATCCGCTACCGCATCGTCCGAAAAGCTCATGCCGGGAAACTGAAAATCACCGCTCATCAACCAGCTATCAATCCGTAAGCGCTGCTGTGCGGATATTTCATTATCGTACTGCAGATAAACACTTTGAGATTGCGCCTGATCTTGCACCGCAGTGATGGGAGCTGCTGCTGTGGTATTCACGGGCTCATAACCGCCGAGGCCTTCGTTGTCATTGAAATAGTTACCAGAGATAGAAAAGTGGTGGCTTTTGTTGGCCGGATTGTAATACGCGTAACCGTGAGTTTTGCCATCGGTGTCGCTCTGAACTTTCACATAAGGTTGATCACCAAATTCTGGTTTGCGCGAAATAAAATTAATGGTGCCTTTAAAACTTTTACTGCCGCCATCGGCCGCCGCATTGGAGCCTCGAACTATTTCTACTCGTTCGAGCGCATCCATTGGCACCAAAAACTCGAGTATGGACGTTGAATGTGTTGGCAAGGTTTGAGAAACACCATTGACTTGCATATCCATACCTTGACCGATATAAACGCCGCCATGTTCAATAGCGGAAAAGAGTGTTGAGCCGGTCAGGCCCGGCACCGAACGCAATAAATCGTAAATATCGAGATAACCGCGACGTTCAATGTCATCGCGCGTAATAACAGTAATACTGGCGGGTACGTCCCGCGGATTCTGTTTCATATTGGTTATGGTCACCGGTGTTGCCATCTCAAGCTCATCAAGCCAAAGCTCATCACCTACGGCTGCGGTTTCGCCCGTCGCAGGATAAGCCAGGTTAAATAGTAATACGCCAGATAAAATCTTCTTTGCAGACATCGCCTTAAATAGCCTCTATTGAGCAACAAATTGTCCGCTAAATTCTATCATAGAGTGCTAGGAAATATTCCCTATGTTAAGATCGATAATAATAACCCATGGGGCAATAAATTAAAACAAGGATTTTTAATAAACCTCAAACTGGGCCTGACATTGTTGAATGTGTTATTGACAATTAATTCATTGGGCTTGTGTGTTAACTAATTGAATAGATTAGTTAAAAATATAATGGATCAAAGATGCGACTATTTTTAAACCTTGGCTGCAGCAAGCTAGCAAGAAGAGTTTAAAAGTGATGCGGTGCATATTGGTTCAAATGAAGGGCTAAAAAAGCAGTGCTTAACATTGGTATTTTTAGTGCAGATCAATAATATGATGCTCTAACATCACTTCGCTCGCGATTGAGGCGATAACTTTGTTTAATTCACTGGTATTAAGCGGCTTCGACAAATAGCCATCGCAGCCCGCTTCAATACACGCTTTGATAACATCACCATTCTGATGTGCAGTCAGCGCATAGATCGGATTATCAAACCCTTTAGCGCGCAGATGGCGCACCGCTGTCAGGCCATCCATATACGGCATTTCCATATCCATCAGAACAAGATCAACCTCCTGTTTAAACGCTTCAATAATTGCGTCTAAACCATCGTTGGCGAGCACGGTATCCGCGCCGGTCTGTTTTATATGAAAGGCAACGAGCATCTGATTAACCGGATTATCATCGGCCAAGAGGATTCGAATCTGTCTGTTTTGCTGAGGTTCGATTGTTTGCTGTGGAACTACAACAGTGTCGATTTGAATTGGCACCTGATCGATTTCCCTAGCAGACTTTTCATCAGGAATGGATTCCAGCCACACCGCAGCCACTAACGGTCCCGTACTGACACTGAGGGTAAAAGTGCTACCTTTGCCAAATTCGCTTTCAACAACAATATCACCACCCAGTTTCGTAGCGATTTGCTTTGATAAATGCAGACCTAAACCGGTGCCGCCAAAGTTGCGTGTGATTGTGCTATCAGCTTGAGTATAGGCTTCAAATAGTTGATTGATTTGCTCGGGCGACAAGCCTATACCCGTATCATGAATCGCAAAATTCATCAGCTGCTTTTCTTGATCACATGAAACTTGTAAAGTGACGCCACCTTGCTGGGTAAACTTCACGGCATTGCCGCACAAATTGATAAGCGTTTGTTTGAGGCGTGTGGGATCACTGGTAATGATTACCGGAATAGGGGGGTGGTAATCGATGCTGAAACTGATTTTTTTATTCTCCGCCAGAATAGCAAAGTATTCTTGGATGTCGCGCACTATCTCAGGCACATTTACAGCAATCTGTTCAACATCGAGTTTTTGCGCTTCGATTTTGGAAATGTCCAGAATGTCGTTGATCAGTTGCAGCAAGTGCTGGCTGCCATGTTCTATGGTTTTAATATAATGTTTTCGTTCTTGCTCAGTGATGTTGTCACGACCGGCAATTTCTGTATAACCCAAAATTGCCGTTAATGGCGTACGCAATTCATGGCTCATACTCGCGAAGAATTGGCTTTTCGCTTGATTCGCCAATTCCGCCGCCATGCGTTCTTGTTCGGCTTTTAATTTTTCCAGTTCGGCACTTTCTTTTAATTTGCGTTCGCTGATATCGCGGAATGAGCCGGTTATTTTTACCGGTTTAAGCTTTTCATCAAAAACCACGCGCATGGAGGTTGATACCATAATATCTTTTTGGGTTCTCGGATTGTGCATGGCGGCTTCGTAGTTGGTAATTTTCCCTGCGTTAAAAAGTAGTGCTGGAATGGCCTGTTGATCCTGCTGGCTAAACGCATCGAGTGGATTATTTATGCTGGGCATGTCGGAACTGGAGTCGTAGCCAAAAAGCTGGGCAAAGGCCGTATTGTTGTGCAACGTCTTCGTCGTCAAATCGAATTCAAACAACCCTTCCACCGATTGATCGTAGATAGTTTGATAGTTACTTAAATGAGTAATCGCTGCTTGTTGTGCCATACGCGTCCGCGCGGCGAGTGCGAGTGAGAGGAGCAGTGCCTCGCCCACATAAGCACCGTGCAATGACCACATGGTGAAGTCAGTGATCGAAAGTATGCCGTGTAGCATCAACATGAAGATGACAGCGCCCGCGATCGCCACGGTTTCCGCTATTAATATATATCTGGCAGTTGGCACGCGTTTTTTAATAGCGATGACAATTGCAACAAAGGTTAAAGGCAGTGCTAGCGAGGGCACGATTTCGCTGACAAAAATTGCATGGATTAAAATGGGTGTGAGAGCGTTGTGTATCAGTGCCAATCCGCTGGCCCAAAACATAATTTTAAAACATTTCCGCATAGGTTGTGAAAAGCGTATTTGGTCCAGCGCATGCCATGCAAAAGCGAGATAAAATATTAACACTGTCACACCGCAGACATTGCTCAGCCGAAAATTTAACGCTGGCGACTCCGGCCACAACAAGTAGAGAGTCGAACCATCAGAGAAGGCACATAACAAAATCGCTGAGGCTAAAAACAGGATGTAGAATCCATAAACCGGTTGGCGGAGCGAAGCAAACAAAGCGCTGTTATACAATAACAAGGCGCCCATAATGGCGTAGAAAGCAATGAGGAAACCTTTTAATTGATTACTCGTCGCATTAAATTGCTCAGTAGACATTAAATAAAGTGGTAGCAATGCGGGTAGAGCAGCATGACGATGATCTACCCAGCCCACTAGCGTATAAGTCATCAGAGTTTGTGGCGTTCGAAAAACATATTGCTGAGCCTGGATATCCCGCTGGGAGAGAGGTTGTAAAATACCTGTGGTGATCTGTCGACTCTTGGTGTCTGATTCGGGTATCCATAGTGTGAGTTCGTAAAGTATTCCTGCCTGATTCGACACATAAACCCGCGGTTTTAGGGAAGACAGATCTTTTTGATACTGCAAGTTGACGCGAAACCAATAGCGAATACTGGTATCCCGGCCTCTAAAATAGCGCTCGGCATTACGCTGCCAGCGATCGGCATATTTTCCGCTTTTGATCTCCTCATAGGTAATAGTTCGCTCGCGGTCTTCAATGTATTCAACGTAGGGATTAAGATCAAAAGGTTGATCAAGATTAACAATCAGCGCCACGGGATGATCTGCATGGGCAGCCAATGCTATCAACCAGAAGAGGTAGCCCATGAGATGTGTGATGATGCGGCGTGTGTCCAATAATGCTGACTCAAGTAAAAAAATGTCTTGTTAAGTATAGTTTTTATTCTTGTCGAACGAAGACTAGCTGCTTTGATATTTAGCACCTCTAAGAAGTATTTGTTGTAGGCTTAGTGGTTGCTTAATCTGATTGTGACTAAAGCCTTTTATCATAACAATCGACGCAATCAAGAGCACAAACTCAATATGATAGTGGTCCTATTTTAAAATGATCAAAACCTTAATTTTTCGCTCAACAATATGGCGTCATTGTCTACTTAATTCACCTAAGCTTCTATAAAATCGAACGGTTCAGCCGTTTTTTTGCGATTTTCTTTCGTCGCCAGATACATATACTAGCCTTATCGACGTTTTCCAAGACAGCGGATTGCGTCAAAATCTAAATTTAATTCAGTCATCTCGAGAGGAGATACGCAATGACTACTTCTACCTTAACTACAGATTCACATCACACCGCGTTGAATTTTTCCAGCATCGCCGACCTGATTGGGCGCGTAGGTTTAGCGGCCATCTTTTTACTGTCTGGTCTGAGCAAAATTCAGAACTACGACGCCAGCGCACAATTTCTCGTTTCCGGCGGTCTGCCAGAATTCATGTTGCCTCTGGTGATTATGTTGGAATTGGTTGGTGCAGTGTGCATTATCACTGGCTTTTATACCCGCTTGGCGGCATTGGCACTTGCTGGCTTTTGCATATTGGCCGCCGTGCTGTACCACAATAATCTCAGTGATCAGATGCAATTTATAATGTTCTTCAAAAATATGGCGATCGCTGGTGGTTTCCTGGTGTTGGCAGCTCATGGGGCTGGTGCGCTCAGCGTGGATGCTCGGCAAACGCATTAATAATTGCTTTTGTATGTAGGATGGGTGAAGCAAAGCGTAACCCATCAATTTCAAATCGCTAAAAAAGATGGGTTACGCTTTGCTTCACCCATCCTACAAATGCTCCGCTTAAGCCAACAACATTGGTGTATTTGTGGAGGTTGTGGAAATAATCGAAAAAATTGTGAGAGCAAAAAACATGGGCCTATTGATTAACGGCGAATGGCGCGATCAGTGGTATGACACAGATGCCAGCGGTGGTGAATTTAAACGTGAAGCGGCGCAATTGCTGAATTGGATCACGGCGGATGGCAGTCCTGGCCCCACAGGGGAAGGCGGCTTCAAGGCGGAACCGGATCGCTATCATCTGTACGTGTCACTCGCTTGCCCATGGGCACATCGCACGTTGATTTTTCGGGTGCTAAAAGATTTGCAGACGATGATCAGCGTCTCTGTCGTCAGCCCCGATATGTTGTCACAGGGTTGGAGCTTTGACAAAAACAAGGGCAGCAGCGGTGATGTCTTGTATGGTTTGCAATATTTGCATCAGCTGTACACGATGAGCACGCCCAATTACAGTGGGCGTGTCACCGTACCTGTGTTATGGGATAAAAAGCGCCGCTGTATCGTCAATAATGAATCTTCCAACATTATTCGTATGTTCAACTCGGCGTTTAATGACTTGACCGGAAATAGTTCTGACTTTTATCCGCTCGAGCTGCGTGCCGATATCGATCACATCAACGCAATTGTCTATGACAACATTAATAATGGTGTGTACCGTGCCGGATTTGCTACCAAACAGCAGGCCTATGAAAAAGCATATCAGCAGTTGTTCGACACACTTGATATGTTGGAGCAGCGGCTGGGGCAACAACCCTATCTGGTGGGCACTCATCTCACCGAAGCCGACTGGCGTTTGTTCACGACTTTGATTCGTTTCGATGCGGTTTATCACGCCCATTTTAAATGCAATCGTCAACGGCTGGAGGATTTTCGCAACTTATCGAATTATCTGCGTGAGTTGTATCAGTGGCCGGGTGTGGCGGAGACAGTTAACTTTGCGCACATCAAACGTCACTATTACTTCAGCCATACAATGATCAACCCGACGCAAATTGTACCGGTAGGCCCGCAGATAAATTATATGCGTCCACACAATCGCAACGGCTAGACGAAGATTGCAGTAAACTAACGAGATTTTAAGAAGGTGTAATAGAAGGGTGGAACGAACGAAATGGACAGTCCGAATTTTTTGCTCAGCGCTTTAGTTTATCTATTGGCTGCCGTGTTATCGGTACCTCTGGCGACGCGGTTAGGTTTGGGGTCTGTATTGGGCTATCTGCTGGCAGGCGTCATTATTGGACCCTTCGCGTTGGCATTGGTGGGCGATCAAACCAATGTCATGCATTTTGCCGAATTCGGTGTGGTGATGATGTTGTTTCTGATCGGGCTGGAATTGCGCCCCAGTGTGTTATGGAACATGCGTCGTCCCATTCTCGGATTGGGCGGTTTGCAAGTGCTGCTGACTGGATTGGTCATTGCCGGTGGTTTAGGTTTCGTCAGCGAAATGAGCTGGCAAACCAATGTTGCGATTGGTCTGACGCTGGCATTGTCGTCGACCGCTATTGTGCTGCAATTATTGACCGAAAAGGGTTTATTGAAAACTGTCGCTGGGCAGAATGCATTTTCTGTTTTGCTGTTTCAGGATATCGCTGTGATCCCAATGATGGCGTTGTTGCCACTATTGGCACTAAATCCTTCGACACTGAGTGCTAGTGTCGGTCATGGCAATCTTATTGCAAATTTGCCGGGTTGGTTAAAAGTCGTGGTCGTCTCGTTGACTATCGCCAGTATCGTTTTCGGCGGCCGCTTTGTCTCTGCACCCGTATTTCGTTTTATCGCTGAGACCCATTTGCGGGAAATCTTTACTGCCTTTGCGCTGTTGCTGGTAATCGCTATTGCCGCAGTAATGCAAACTATTGGTCTGTCACCCGCACTGGGGACTTTTCTTGCCGGTGTGGTGTTGGCTGAAAGCGAGTTTCGACACGAATTAGAAATCGATATCGAGCCCTTCAAGGGATTATTGCTGGGGTTGTTCTTCATAACGGTCGGCGCGAATATCGATTTTCAGTTGATACTGGATCAACCTCTGGTCATTATCGCCAGTGTTTGCGCCCTGATTCTCGTCAAGATGGCGGTGTTGGCATTGCTGGGTAGATTATTTCGCATGAACAGGAATCAAGGCTTACTGTTCACCTTAGCGCTGGCGCAAGGTGGTGAGTTTGCTTTCGTGTTGGCTTCGTTTGGTTTGCAATCCGGTGTGTTTAATTTGCTGCAGGCGAGCAGTTTAACGGTGATTGTAGCCTTATCGATGCTGGTGTCACCGCTGCTGTTGTTAATGCATGAATGGCTACTGGGAAGAGAATCGCCGCAGATTGCAGTGCCCGAGTTATCAACAATCGAACCGACGCAGCAGGTGATCATCGCCGGTTATGGACGTTTCGGCCAGATTGTCGGACGTCTGCTGACAGCTCAGGGTTATCATTTGACTATCCTTGATCATAGCCCCAGTCAAATTGATCTGCTGCGCCGCTTTGGTAATAAAGTGTTTTACGGTGATGCAGCAAGGCGTGATCTGCTGCAAGCCGCGGGTGCTGAGAATGCCCAACTGCTGGTCATTGCGGTTGACCAGCCGGATAAAACACTCGAAATTATCAAAATCGCGCAGCGCCATTTTCCCCAGTTAAAAATTCTGGCACGCGCCATCGATCGTCGACATACCTACGAGTTGATGCGTCTGAATATTGCGGGCATGCGGCGCGAGACTTTTCATTCCGCCTTGCATCTTGGGGTCGATGCGCTGAAACTCATGGGCATTCAGCCGGAGACCGCTGAACGCGCCGGAGCGATATTCGTTGAGCACGATGAACAGTCACTGCTGTTGCTGTCAAAATTGTGGGGCGATGATCACAGTTATGGCGTTGCGGTGCGGCAGCGTGTAGAAGATCTGAAGCAGGTGTTGCAGAACGATCAGCAAGCTCAGGCGCAGATAAATACTTGTCATGTTGAACAGGATGCCAATCACTAGCTGAATAGCATTCCAAAAAAGTCAGGGACATATAGACAGGACTCTTAGACAGGAACTCTCACAATGCTCAAAACAACCTTTGAACAATGGCGCATGTTAAGAGACGTGGTTGACCATGGCGGCTTTAGTCAAGCGGCCGAGGCAATTCATAAAAGCCAATCCACCATCAACCACGCGGTCCACAAGTTGGAAGAAGTGTTAGGTGTGCAGTTACTGGAAGTGAAAGGCCGCAAAGCCTTTTTGACGGACGCCGGCGCTCTTATGTTGCGTCGCGCACGTTATGTTTTGGATGAGGCCGCCAAAATGGAAGCTGTGGCCAACAGCCTTAGCGCTGGCGAAGAGGTTCAGCTTAAGATCGCAGTCGACGGTTCTTATCCCCAAGATGAAATGTATAAAGTGTTGGACACAGTGTCGTCGCGCTTCCCGCAGGTCTGCATCGAATTGGTGGAGACTGTATTGTCCGGCGCCAATGAACTAGTGCAACAAGGAAAAGTTGATATTGCTTTGTCGCCCTACCCGATCACAGGATTTTTCAACGACGAAATCTGCCAGATCGATTTTGTCGCGGTGGCAGCGCCCCATCATGCACTGCACGCGCTGGATCGCAAAATCGCTTTTGAAGATCTCAAAACCCACCGACAAATCGTGGTGCGTGATTCCGCGTTGCAGACCAATCGGGATGAAGGATGGTTGGGTGCCGAACAGCGTTGGACCGTAAGCCATGCGCGTACGTCTATCGATTTGGTCAGCAAAGGTTTTGGTTATGCGTGGCTGCCGGTGTCGGGCATCGCTGAGCTGCTAACGAGCCGCACACTGGTGCCGCTGCCGCTGATTTCTGGTCAAACACGGACTGTATTGCTGTACTTGATTTTGGCCGACGTTGACCAGCTGGGACCTGTCGCTAGGACTTTTATTAGTGAATTGCGTTATCAGAGTCAGCGTTTTACCGTGCCTGGCGTTTAAGGCAAATTTAACTTTCGAAAAAATCGATAAAAGCATCCGAAATAATGCAATTTTTTAACCCAGTGATTAAGTCTAAAGTACAGTTACGCGCTGCAAATCCGCAACGCACAATAACGCGGAGGTAACAATCAATGGATTACATCAGACCTGCCAACAGCCGCGGCCAAGCCAATTTTGGTTGGCTCGATAGCCGCCATACTTTTTCGTTTGGCGATTACTACGATCCCCTGCATATGGGCATTTCTGTTTTGCGTGTGATTAATGATGACCGTGTTATTCCAGGTGCGGGATTCCCTACCCATGGTCACCGCGATATGGAAATTATCACTTATGTACTGCAAGGTGCGATCGAACACAAGGATAGCATGGGCAATCGCTTCATCGTGCCCGCCGGTGAAATACAACGCATGAGTGCTGGCACAGGCGTTACCCACTCCGAATACAACGCCTCGCAGACCGAACCTCTGCACTTATTGCAGATATGGATTCAGCCAAATGTTCGTGGCATTCAACCGAGTTATGAACAGGCTCGTATTGAACAACAAGGGCCGTTAACTGCGTTAGTGACAACCGATGGTCGTGACGGCTCGCTTAAACTACATCAGGATGCCAGTATCTATCGTCTGCAGTTGCAAGCCGGTGAGGAGATTCAACTGGATACTCGCCAACGTACTGGTTATCTCCACGCAATATCTGGTTTAGCCAAAAACGACAGCATCAACCTTAGGGCAGGCGATGGGCTAGGCTTGACGCACAGTAAAAGTTTTAATTTACGTGCTGGCGACGATGGCTTTGCAGCGCTGTGGTTTGATTTGCCTGCGGTGGTTTAGGATAAGCCTCACGCCTTAAAAAGTAGGTTGAGCTTTTTGAGTTTAGTTCGTCCTGCTTTTTCTTTTTCTGCTTTTAGTTCGGAATTGCATCACATTGGAAGTAATTCCCGTAATTCTAAATGTACTCCGCGATCCCTCACTGTTACTATCCCCGCCCTGCAAATGTAATACATCAGACAATACCGTTCTTGAAACGGTCCAAATAGGGAAATAGCATGACAACGAAGACTAAGTCTCTCGTTAACAAAGCTCATTTAAATATGGCTTTTGTTAATAAGATCATGGTGAGCATAATATTTTCCTTATTTTTAAGTGCGTGTGGCGGAGGAAGTAACTCACCTGATGTAGCAGCAACGCTTACTACGCCGGATCAAACTGATACCATAACCCCAACGCCAGTGCAGAATCCTGCCCAGGTTCCAAATCCAATCGTCGAGCCCAGCGACACTGAGCAGCAACCGGAACAACAATCAGAAGAACCAGCAGATGAGCCGGATATCGTTAGTGAGGCGACGATCAGTTCTGTGGGTCCGTCCTGTGCTAAGCCAGGAGCGCTCGTTACGGTAACGGGCCAAAATCTTTCCGTCATCTTTGCCGTTTCGGTGGCGGAAGAACCCGCTACTATTACTTCTCTGTCGGCAGAGAGTATTGAATTTCGCATACCTGAAGTTATTGCTGAGGGATTTACTTCAATCACCCTCAGTTCAAAAGAAGGTAAGGCAATCTCAACCTTATTCAGTGTCGGTTGTCCTAGCACTGTTGCAATCAAAGAAATCGTGGCAGCAAAAGTGCTGCAAATCGTGCCCAAAACAGGTGACACTGTTACTGCCACTAATCCAAGTGATGGTGTGACCTTTGCTCTGGAGATTCCCTCAGGTGCTTTAACGGCGGACACTCAGATCGGGCTAACACCACTCTCACAGATAGCGGGAGTACCGCTGTCTAAAGGTATTCTTTTCGGTGCTAAATTTGAACCCGATGGCTTGCAATTTCCAACACCTGTGTCCTTTCGAGTCACCTTGCCAACACCGCCGCCGGAGGATTTAATTGGTTTTCAATTTTCAGGTCCAGATAATAAATGGACTTTGTTTCCAGTGGAGGTTGACGGCAATACTCTGGTTTTTTCTATCTCCCATTTCAGCGGAGCAGGCGCAGGGGTGATATCACGCGACGATTTTATCACGGCAGTACAACCAATCATTTCATCGATAGGAATTTTACCCGTCAGCCAGGTCAGTGAACTTGCCGGTATATTTGATGCTTTTATCGATCGTTTTCCTGATCTCTGTGACAGTGGCGAAGGCGCCAAGACCTGTTTAGCGTTGAAGGATATCGCGCAGAACTCAGTAAATACCCGGCTTGCTGCGCTCTGCCCAGAGGATCTCGAAGGACCGCTGCCATCGGTATTAGAAACAACCGCAGATGAAGTTTTAGGGCTGAGCGCCAGCGCTCAGCTGTTGACGATCGACTCAGGCAAAAGCATTGATTGTGCCGAAGAAATTTATAGTCGCATTCTCAAAGAAGAGATCAGCAGACTCAACAGCCTGCCGACTCTCGAACGCTTTGCCAGAGTTTCCGATTTGCTACCAAAATTCCAAACGTTTGGTTTTGTTGAGTTGGAACAAAGCGCCAATAATGCATTGCTTGAGGCGATGAAGATCTTGTTAAAATTAGCTGAAGATTTGTGTCCGAATGATTTCGCAACGGCGTTGGGATTTGCTGCTGTCGGCGAAGAGGTTTTTGATAACGACATTGTCTTATCTGCAGAGCTTAGAGAGCGTTTAAATCGGCTTTATCCTCATTGTGGCGTCGGGGTTGTGGTAACGCCAAATCCGGTTTCTATTACGCCCGGCTCTTCAATTACTTTTCTGGCGACAGTGCTTAAGTTAGCGTCCACCGATGTGTTGTGGAGTATTCTTCCGAACGATGGCGCTAACTCAATTAGCCAAACAGGTGAATTTGTTGCAGGCGTAAAGGGCGGCACCTATATCATTACGGCCCAGAGTTTGGTGGCGCCTTCGGTGGAAGGTACCGCAGTGGTGACCGTAGAAGATATTTTAAGCGTGGGCGTGAGTCCGTCCACTGATGTGGAACTTAAAGCGGGAGAGACCCAACAATTCTTTGCCAATATTGACAAAATCGGTTCAATCTCAAGCGCAGTCACTTGGACAGCAACCGGTGGAATTGTCACAGAGGAAGGGCTTTTTACTGCCGGGGCAGTGGTGGGTGAAAACTTCGAAGTGCGCGCTACCAGTAAAGCAAGGCCCGCAAAATTTGATACCACTAAGGTGCGCATTAAATCACTCACGCTACCGTTTAAGGTAACGACTTCATGCACTTTGTTCCGTCATCCCACTATTCCTAACTTTATTGTTGAAATAGACGGAGGTGCCTTAGCCAGCGGAGGAAAACTTCCGTATACGGTGACGGGAGTATCAGTGGTCACCGCGCCTCAGGCCGTAGATCTCCGTCAGGGAAGCACTTTTTTTGCGGGATCAGCCCGTAGTCTCGCTGCCGGTACTTACACTATTGAGGGCACTATTTCGGATGCTGATGGCGCCACTGTTACCAGGCAAATATCGGTCGTGGTTTCTGCTACTGGCCAGGTCAGCGGTGCGAGTGGCTGTGATTCGCAATCTTCTGTGGTTGACCCTGGTGGTAGTTCGGGCTAGATAGTTTCTAATTTACGCGAGAAGTATTTGCGGATTGGAATGTAAACTTCACATGAGCGCGCTGCTGGTTGGCAGCGTGCGTGATTGTCGAATTTAAATATTATTCTTCTGGTTCCAATGAAGCTTCACCTTTTTCATCGCTCTGTGCATTAAACCGTTCACGAAATGCAGCAAGTTTTTCCTGAATGAGTTCATAAGTTTTATCAATGTTGCTCGCGATGTCTCCATCAAGTACGCTCAATCCATCCAAAACATCTTTGGCTTCAGTGAAGCCCTTATCAATGCCGCCACTGATAATCTCAAGAAAGCGATCCATCTGCTCGTCTTCTTCCATTTCGGGATGCTGTTTTTGGTATTGAGCAAAGAAACCGGTGGACATACTTACAATACGTTCTGCAGTAGCCTCAGGTGAAACATCTAAGCCGCTATCATAGCCTGTTTGAAGCGCGTCTTCGCCAAAGTCGGGTTTCAGTTCCCTATTGATTGCCGATATTGCCGTTTTATAGAGTAACGACATAGGTTCATTTTTACTTTTAAGACTGACGCGTTCATTAGCGTCAAGAATCGATGTGTTTAATTGTCTTTTACTTTCGTCCAAATAGGACGCCAGTTTTGTATTCTGTAGACTAGTCTTATCGTTGCGGGGTGGTGGTGTTATCGATGAGTTACCAAGAGGGGATAAGGACATAATTGCAACTCCAGACTCAATTAAGGTCAGTAAAAGACTACACAACTAAAGTATTACCTATAAAAGACCAATCATGTAAGATTGTTTTGACCTATTAGATGAATACAAATGTCCTTCGGCCCTAAGAAATGCAGATATCCTGTGTTATTTAAGCTATTTCTACTCGATACCAAACAATTAGAGCTATAGGCGTTATTTTAGTTGTGACGAGCTGAATATTTTTATACATGAGCTTTAAACTTGCGGTAGAACTTAACTCTGCAAAGAACACCTAAACTTCTCTTTCAGTACGCGTTTTTACATCCATATTTTATCCATATTTATCAGCAATAATAACTGAAGTCACTAGCTATACTACGTCAAGAGCTATCTCCAAAATAGCATCGCTCAATCAGAAAAGGTTAAGCGGACTGCTATACTTGTTGCACAGCATGGATATTTTTTTAGAAGCCGAGGAAGTTATTATGAGAATCATCGCCGCTATTTTATTTCTCTCTATCGTACTCTTGGCCTGTGGCAAGAATTCGGATGACTCCGATACAGCTGATGTCACTGACGAATCTTCGAATGAGATTGTTGTTGATGACGAGTCTGCCGATGATACCTCCAGCGATAACGACGCTGCTGATGAGAGCGATGATGACACTATTGAGGAAAGCGAGAGCAATGTCGACACCACGGAATCATTCGCATTAACCAGTTCAGCAATGGAAGAGGGTGGCGACTTACCTATCTATTATACCTGTGATGGCCAGAGTATCTCACCGCCGCTAACTTGGAGTGGCGCGCCTGAAGGTACCGTGGGTTATGCGATCGCAATGCATCACGTACCTGGGCCAGGTGACACGCACTGGTACTGGGTTATCTATAATATTCCTGCAGAAATTACCGCGCTTACTGAAGGCGAAACCGATGTTGGAACCTTTGGCACTAACAGCGTGAACGATTTGAATCAATACGCTCCTCCTTGTTCACAAGGGCCGGGAACCAAAGAGTACACCATAACGGTGTATGCACTGTCGGCTGCTCCTGATCTGCCCGACCCAACTGTTGTTGATCGAGATACCTTATTGGCTGCTATTAGCGAGATCACGCTGGGATCCGCCGAAATCAATGTCAGTTATACGCGCAATTAAATTTATTGTCCTGAAGGCGGCCGTGATTATGGCCGTCAAAACTTTAATCCGCTCGCTTCCCAACTGAAAATTTATACCCGACTCCATAGATAGCTTGAATCCAATCATACTCCGCGTTCACTGCCTGGAGTTTTTTACGTAAATTTTTGATGTGCGAATCAATCGCGCGATCACTCACTTCATTGGCATCTTTATATAGCGCACTGAGAATATGATCGCGCGAAAATACTCGCTCCGGATTTCTAACAAACATCTCCAGCATTTGGAATTCTTTCGGGGTGAGTTCGAGCGGTTGCTTTTGAATGAGTGCTTTGTATTGCGAAGTATTCAAAAAAATTGGCCCTAGGGTTAGCGTATTCTGATCTATGTCCTCTTCGACCTTCATTGGATTGCGGCGCAAAACGGCCTTTACTCTGGCCACCACTTCACGGGCACTAAAAGGTTTACAAATATAATCGTCAGCGCCCAACTCCAAGCCTAGCAGTCGATCGATCTCTTCAACTTTGGCAGTCACCATAATAATCGGCACTTCAGAAAAACGCCGTATTGTTTTGCAGATGGTCACGCCATCGATATCCGGCAGCATGAGATCCAGTAAAATTAGATCAACCGTTTGTTCTCTCACATAGGTTTCGACCGTGTTGCCTCTGGCTAAATGATGGGTGCTGAAACCAGCTTGCTGTAGATAAGCCAGCAAGACTTCGGCAATCGCCATCTCATCTTCCACTACTAAAATCTGCGAGTTATTCATGATTGTCCTTTTCTCTGAGAGGAAAGCTCATCTCAATCCCTAAACCGCCCAGAGCTGAATCAATGCAACAGATCTCTCCCTGGTGTGCCTCAACAATGGTTTTACAGATTGCCAAGCCAAGACCTGAGCCGCCAAACTCTCGGCTGCGAGATTTTTCAACCCGGTAAAGACGTTCAAACAATTTAAGTTTATCTTGCGACGATACGCCAGGCGGCGAGTCTTCAATTCGAATACAAACAACTCCTATTTTTTTGTAAAGAGTGATTTGCATGGCACCAGGGGAGTCGGTGTACTTTCGACTGTTATCAATGAGGTTATCGAATAGCTGTCTGATCCGTTCAGGGTCCGCTAGAATAACACAAGGCTCTTCTAACTGATTGATGAGCGAAAGCGTAACGCCACTTGCCAAACATGCGGATTGATTTATGCTACAGACTTCTTGTAACACCTCTGCGGGATCTAACAAAGTCATTCGATAGTTTAAACTACCTGAGTCCGCTAGCGATAATTGATAGAGATCTTCAACTAATCGATGCAAACGTGTCACCTCCAGCTTTAACAATTGATGGCGTTCAGTGGTCGGTTCAAATAAACCATCAATAATAGCTTCGAGTTGCGAATGTAATATGGTGATTGGGGTACGCAACTCATGGGCGATATTGGCCACCCATTCTTCGCGGTGTATTTTGTTTTGCTTCAAGGTGGCAGCCAGGGAATTAAAATTGTCAGCGAGGGCTTGGATTTCATCCCCCGTTTTACATTGAATGGAAGAATCATAGTTCCCCTGTCTGAGTTGGTCTGTTCCCTGAATCAAACGTTGTATCGGACGCATAAAGTGTTGAGCAATTCCGTAGGCCACAGCGAGCGCAATTAAAAGCGTTAGTAGACCGCTGCTTAAGCCCATCAGTAATTGCTGCTGCAGAAATTCCTTATCCGGCCCTTTTTCAAGGCTTCTTTCCGGTACCAAGCCCACATAACCGATAGTGTTGTCGTTCAAGATTAAAGGATAGATGATCGGGTTTTCGTTAATGTCATTGCGCCCGACAATCACTTGGCGTTGTGCATCATAAACACTGACACGATGATAGGTATCCTGGTGGTTAAACCAGGTCTCGCCGAGTGGTGGTTTTTGTTTATCAGGTGGTTGAGAGAAATTGTGCTCATCCGGTGGCGGTGCTGGTTTACGACCGCCCTTGTTGAATGTTCGCCAGGCCATTGGATCGCGTTTTAATTTATCCCAACTTCCATATTGCCGATAGTGCGCCAACAGACTCTGTTGCACTTCTTGGATTGCAGGAAGTTCTAGCTGGGAAATAAATTGGTAATAACCTCGATGCAAACTCCATTGCCACAAACCAACTAACAGTGTCACAGCAAATAATGCTGTGACGGAGAAGGCTATGAATAGTTTGGCTGAGAGCTTCACACTGTTAATGTCCTAGATCTTTTTCATCGCCTTTTTGTGTCTTATGTTTTTGGTAGCCTTTTGGATTGCACGCGAAGTATTTTTTATCGGGCGTCCATTCACACCAACCGCTTTCCATGCCATCTGGCCGCGGAACTTCACAGAGTTCTTTTTCGTTTTTGCCAGCACAAATGGTTTGCGCTTCTTGTGGTGGTACGCCGCCTGGAGTGGGGGCATCTTGCGCAGCTAGAGCGGTCGTTAGTAGGGAAAAGACTGTGCCCAGTAAAGTAGTTTTGGCTCTCGTTGAAAAATTCATACTAATATCTCAGTTAATTTCGACAATAGGTCTCAACACTGTCTGCCGTGTCCGCATCTTCTCGAAATTCAAATTCCCAACAATCGCTGCTGCCTTCAACCTCAACTTGATGATAAATGACGGCACTGGTTCCATCTCCAGACAACGAGTTGTGTTCAAAGTGATATTTATTTTCATCGTCAATATAAAAATCCGTGACCAGTGTCGAAACCGCTTCACCCACAATTCCGCCACTGGGTGACGTAGATCCTTGATCCCGCCCAATTAAGGGCCTTGGTTCAATACGCAAATCCAGGTCAACATGCGCGTGATGGCAGCCGATGGTATAAGGCGGTTCTGCGGTAGTGTAATAGACGTAACTACCGTCTTCTAATAACAATGCATTACAGCTATCAAGATCACCGGCTGGAAGATTATCGATGTCATTAAAATTCCCACTGCCAAAATAATCAGTGCCACCAGTACCGTAATAAATTGGCACGCCATCCATCCCATACGCAATCGGTTGAGTTAAGTCATGCTTATCCAAAAGGCAGATCGGGGCATAATGGTAGTGATAGTCTTCACCCTGTCCTGCATGTCCTCCACATTGATCAAGCTCGCCTTGTTTGACTGTGTCGGAGTCAGCATCATACAGACTTGGATCAGTGGAGACGTCGGGCCTTTTATCGTAGTGAAATATCGGCACGCCGTTCACCGCAAAAGCAATGGGACCGCGAGATGTGGCTTCTTCATAAGGCGTGACCCAGGTTGGCTCCATTGGAATACGCCAAGGATAATCGTAGGGAATAGCAATGCGCTGTATCCACTGCTCAATACCGACCATGGACTTTTGGTAGGAATTTTCCGGCGCTGGATCAGGCAGGCCGGTGGGTGAGTGGACTTCTAAATAGCCGTCCGCACATGACACAGAAACCAAATCACTGTACGGTGCAAATGCTACAGATTTCTCTTCACAGGTGGCTGGAACAGTTAGCGTGTTTGTTTCCTCGGTATCGGTGTCAGTATCAGTATCAGTATCAATGTCAATGTCAGTGTCGGTATCTGTGTCGTCATTATTAGCACTGGTGTTGTCTGTGCCACCATCACCCGAACATCCGCATAGCAGCAACCCGCTGGTAATGCTTAATGCCATTGATAAGATCATCACCGAGTTGATTTTTTTTAGCATCACGTCACCTTTCCCTTTTGCTAACTGCATAGTGCATAGGTGCGACAAGAAATAAGAATGCTCGCCCTTATTGAAATTATAGTAGGCGTGAAAAATGGAGAGAGAATGGATGGAAGTGAAATATTTGTTGGCTATTGCTATTTGTATTTATTGAATAAAAAGAGTGGTTGTCGGATTGTGGAGAAAATGAGGAGAAGGCTCATGAGTTTTGCCTAAGTGCTTAATAGCAGATGAGCTTAATTGGCGCGATTGTCTCAAGGGTAACCAATATTTCAGGTTCAATCCCACTATAAAACAGGAATTCGTTACGCTTATTTCGATGAGTTATGTAGAAACGAATGCATTTTTTCAAATTATCCGGATTTTTTATTTCTAAAATCAGTCGGCGTAAAACCAGTCCAGCGTTTAAAAGCGCGTTTGAAGTTGGTGGCCTCGGAGTACCCCAATACCTGGGCAATTTCATTCACCGACCAAGCTGTTTCGTGGAGATATTTTTTTGCGAGGGTCTCACGCACCGAATCTAATAAGGCTTGATAATCAGTGCCAAGCTCATTGAGTCTGCGTCGCAGTGTACGTATGCTCATGGAAAACTGTTTAGCGATGCTTTCTTGGGTTGGAAAATTCCAAGGGGAGTGTAACAAATAGGAGTGAATTTTTTCAGCCAGATTTGAGTCACTGTTTAATTCACCCATTAATGCCAAGCACTGTTGCTGCGCCATAGAAAATATTTTTTCATTCGCAGTGGTCGATGCTCTATCCGCTAAAGCGATGTCAAAACTCAAGGTATTTTTACCTTGGTTAAATTCAATCGGGTTAGCAAAAGTTTCATCATAGAGATGAATGTATTCCGGCGCAGGGTAATCAAAACCCAGTTGAACTTTAAGCTGGGGGGCACTGAGATAACTTTTCAAAAAGGTATAGGTGCCGGCCAACGCACATTCGATATAAAATCGATACAAATCGTCAGACATGTGTTCCGAGATGGTAAAATCAAAGGTGAGATCTTGCGAGGTTCTGTGTAGCGTAAATTCAATAAACTGGGAACGCAGTTTCTGAAAGCGTCGAAAGACTTCAAAGCCTTCCATATAGGTTTCACTACTCATCACCGCATAGGCCAAGGTACCGTGGGCCGATAAATCTAATTTCTTACCGATAGCCAAGCCAAAACCTTGCACCTCCATAAATTGCGGGACCTGGTTAACGAAGCGTTCCAGATCTTTATAGGACACGTAACCGTTAAATTTTTCCAGCAGTTGTGGGTCGATGGCAGAGTTTTCAAACCAACTAAAAAAATTAATGCCTTTCTCTTCAAGGACTTGAAGAAATACCTCCATATAACTTGCAGAGCATGCCACCTGGGGGTGCAATTTGTCGGATATCTCAAGCATGGCCGAAATTGATCTCCTTGGTTGGCCCGTAATAACCTTTATCTGCGGCGATTTATCAGTATAGTGAACAAACATGAATTCTACCGTAAGCATAGTTGTAAATGCGGCGGTGAAAAAACATTATCAGGGATGAACCGTAAAATAATGAAGGAGTTAACGACGGACTACTATTTAAGGTGTTTCTTGGCCATGATAAAAATAAATAAAAGGCTACAAAATCAACCCGCTTGCAACAACAACTATATTCAACTTTTCCTCGAACTGGCAGAAGAAAAAGGCTGGAACACGCATCAGTGGCTCATCAATGCCGGCATTGATCCAAGTATTCTCAAGGACCTTGATGGCAATATTTCTTTTGAACATCTGTCCCAGTTTGTTAATTTGATTCCTGAAATTTGGGAGATACCCGGCTTAGGCCTGGAACTCGGCAAAAAACTGCAAATATCCACCAATGGCGTGCTGGCCTATGCGATTATTGGCAGTGAAACCTATATGGACGGCGTTAATCTCTTCTGCCAATTCCACCAAATTCGCGAACAATTGATGACGTTTGAATTGGTCGAGGATAATGATGACATCGTTTTTCGTTTTAAGATTATCGATGAGATTAGTGGTGATCTCTCAAGGTTTTGTTTCGAGACTGCCTTGAGTGGCATATTCACTTTTTTAAAGAACTATTTGGGCATCGCTAGCCCAGTTAAACATATCCGTTTTGCTCACACTGCGCCGCAGTATATGGATATCTATAAGCAAATATTCGGCGACAATGTGGAATTTAATTGTTCCGAGAATATCATCAGCGTGCCGAGAAAATTCTTAGAACGAAGGGCACCTACCGCTAATCATGCCATATCGACCATTGCTCAACAGCAATGTGCAGCCATCTTGGATGACCTCGTCGACAATAGTGATCTTATAGGAAAAGTCTGTAACACTTTATACCGGTCACCTTGGCGTCAACCCACACAGGCAGAAGTGGCGAATCAATTTTGCATGAGTATACGCACGCTGCGCCGCCGACTCAAAGCACTGGGAACTTCGTATCAAGACCTGGTGGATTCAGTCAACGAATCACGCGCCGTTAAATTTTTGAAAGAAACCGATTGGCCGATTGACGAGATTTCAAATTTCTTGGGATATTCAGAACAAACTAATTTTAACCGTGCTTTTAAACGTTGGACTGGATCTACTCCGGCGAGCTTTAGGGCACATTAAGTAAATTTTAAAGTAGTACATACCTTTTGCCGACATTTATTGTCGGCTTTTTTTTTGAAGAAATTTCGTAACGATGTGAGCTTCCATCTGGTAATGCAGTTAAATCAGGGCAGGCACGGGGGCCTGCCCCTACATTGTTTCTCCCTTGCCAATGACCGACGATCAGAGCGTGCTGATGGTTGGGGCAACCCCCCCCGTGGTTGCCCTATTGTAGGGGGTGGCACATCTTTATGTTAAATTAGAGCAGGCGCCCGGCCCCGACGGTCACAAAATTTCAAGAATCTTTTTCGCTTTCTTTTTCACTAAGCTGCGCAATCAGTTTATAAAATAGCGGCACAAAGAAAATTGCTAACAAGGTTGCACCCAACATCCCGCCGATAACGCCAGTCCCAATAGATTGTCGACTCGCAGCACCGGCGCCGCTACTGATAGCTAGGGGCACGCAGCCAAAAATGAAGGTCAATGAGGTCATGACGATGGGGCGAAATCTCAACTTGGCTGCCGCCAAGGCTGCTTCACGGATAGAGAACCCTTGCTGACGTTTAATTAGCGCAAATTCCACGATTAAAATAGCATTTTTCGACGCTAAACCTATAAGTACAAGCAGGCCTACCTGAAAATACACGCCGTTACTGAAGCCGCGCAACCAGGTCGCTAACACTGCACCAAATATTGCAAAGGGCACTGCAGTCACTACCGCAAAAGGGATCGTCCAGCGTTCATATTGTGCCGCTAGAATAAGAAATACCATCAGAATGCCAAAGATAAATGCATATGCCGCCGTTTGTCCGGTATGGAGTTCTTGATAGGCAGGCCCGGTCCAACCCAAAGCGTAGTCGGTGGATAACGTCTCATGAACTAATGTTTCATGTACAAGCTGTTCCATAACTGCAAGCGCTTGCCCAGAGCTATATCCTGGCGCGGGTCCGCCCATAATTTTCGCTGCAGGAAAGCCGTTAAATCGTTCCACCAAATCTGCGCTGGTCGAACTCTTCACTTGTAAGAGCGAGGAGAGAGCGATCATTTGGCCCGTTTTGGATTTTACAAACACATCAGCCAGATTTTCCGGCTTTTCACGAAACTTGGCTTCCGCTTGCAGGTTGACGCGATAATTTCTGCCGTAGAGGGTGAAATCATTGATATAAAGCGTACCAAAGGTACTTTGCATGGTTTCAAAGATATCATTAATCGGTATGTCCAAGGTTTTCGCTTTAACGCGATCCAGCTCCAGACGATAGTGTGGCACATTGGTGGTCAGCGTGGACCTTACGCCGGCCAGTTCAGGATGTTTGCTTGCAGCACCGACTAATTTTAGGGCGGCTGCTTCGAGTTCTTGTGGGGATGCGCCGCTGCGGCTTTGCAGATAACCTTCAAAACCACCGGTGCGAGAAATGCCGATAATAGGCGGTGGATTAAAGGCAAATACTATTGCTTCCGGAATTGTTGCACCAAGCCCCATCATCTTTTTGGTAAAGGCTTGAGAACTTTGCGACGCATTAGGTCTTTCACTCCATTCTTTAAGAACAACAAATGCGGCGCCTGTGCTGGTCTTCGGCGCCCCCGCAATCAAGTCAAAACCTACCAGAGAAACAGTATTTGCAGTCTCTTCCTGAGCCATTACCTTTTTGATAAGTTCTTCTGCTACTTTTTCGGTTCTGTTGAGAGATGCCGCAGGTGGTAATTGAAATATTGACATAATGTAGCCCTGGTCCTCTTCAGGCACCAATCCCGCAGGAATACGCGGATAAAGCACTACAATTAACAGGATCAAACCGACAAAGAGTAGGATGCCGATAAATGAGTAGGCCATTAAAAAACGTACCCCACTCAGGTAACCTTGGCTGGCCCGATCGAAAAACCAATTAAACCAACGAAACGGCGCTATTGGCCGATTTGATGGTGATGATGTTAACGACTCAGATTCTAATGCGTGAGGTTTTAACAACAACACACATAATGCGGGAGTCAGCGTCAACGCAACAAAACCAGAAATAATTACGGATACAGCGATAGTGATGGCGAATTGTTTGTACATTTCCCCCGAAAGGCCGCCAAGAAAACCGACTGGTATAAATACGGCGCACAACACTAACACAATCGCGATCACCGGGCCGGTGACTTCTTGCATCGCTTTGATGGTGGCATCCCGTGGCGAGAGTCTCTCTTGCGCCATGATACGTTCAACATTCTCCAACACCACTATGGCGTCATCGACCACAATTCCAATGGCGAGCACCATGCCAAATAGCGTTAACAAATTGATTGAAAACCCGAGTAAATACATGCCGGCAAAACTGCCGATCAATGAAACAGGGACGGCAATCAACGGAATCAGCGTAGCGCGCATATTTTGTAAAAAAAGATAAACTACCGCAGCTACGAGAAGAATAGCTTCAAGAAACGTGAAGATAACTTCGTGGACAGAGACTTCAACAAATTTTGTGGTATTGAATGGTACAGCATACTCCAAGCCTGGTGGAAAACGCTGCGCTATTTCTTGCATGCGTTTGGCGACCGCCTTGGTGGTATCCAGGGCATTGGCACCAGGCTGAAGATAAATGGGAATAGGTACGGTATCTCGGCCATTGATGGAGGCTTTAAAGTTGTAGTCTTGAGCGCCTAGCTCAATCTTAGCTACGTCGCGCAATCTTAACGTCGCACCTGCCTTGGTAGTTTTTAAAATAATATTTTCAAATTGCGCCGTATTGGTAAAACGACTGGGAGCCTTCAGCGTATAGGTAAACGCTACTTTATCATCGTTGGGCTCTGCACCTAATGTGCCTGCAGCGAATTGCGAACTTTGCTCTCGCAGGGCAGCGGCAACCTCGCTTGGGGTGAGTTCAAATTGGGCGAGCTTGTCCGGTTGTAACCAGATCCGCATGGAATAATCTTTTGCACCAAACAGCGATGCATCTCCCACGCCGGGCACACGCTTTAACTCATCAATGACATTCAATATTGCATAATTGCTAATAAAGATGTTGTCGTATCTATTGTCAGGCGAAGACAGAGCGATTAGCTCCATAATTGACGATGAGCGTTTATCGATGGTGACTCCCTGGCGGCGAACTTCTTCGGGTAGACGCGCCATGGCGGCTTGGACTCGATTATTGACATTGATAGCCGCTTCATCTGGGTCAGTACCGATTGCAAAGGTGACCGATAAGCGCATCGCGCCACTGTCTGAACTGGTGGAGTTCATGTAGATCATGCCGCTTAAACCATTGATCTGTTGTTCGAGCGGTGCGGCAATTGTTTCGGCGATGGTTTCGGCGCTGGCGCCATTGTAGTTAGCAGAGACAACAATTTCAGGCGGCACGATATTGGGGTATTGCGCAATCGGCAGTGCCAACATTGACATCGCACCCATCAGCACTATCACAATGGAAAGAACGCTGGCGAAGACGGGCCTATCAATAAAAAACCGCGAAATCACGGGGCTTTCTCTGATTTAGGGGCTTGCTCGGAATACTGTGTAGCTTTGGCGGATAGGTCCTCGGCTGCATCAATGGCTTCCACTGGCTGTCCAGGCATGACTTTGATAACGCCATCGACAATAACACGATCACCTTCATTTAAACCTTGCGTGATGATGACGCTATCTTGCATTTGTTGCGACGGCGTTTGTAACGATAAAGTCACAGGGGTCAATTGGGCGAGCTTGGCTTGATTGACGGTATAAACTGCTGGTCCGGTTTTGCCTTGAATCACCGCTTTGGAGGGGAGTATAAATCCAGCTGTAACTTGTAACCCAGAAATCACTATGCGGACAAATTGCCCCGGCAGCAGTTGTTGTTCGGGGTTAGGAAACAGTGCGCGGAATTGCAACGTATCGGTTTCAGGATTGACGACCTTATCGTAATAATTTATACGGCCCTTCGAGCCGTAATGACGGTTATCGGAAAAGATGATCTCTAACTGCAGAGTGTCTACAGCAGGTTTTGCTTCAGGAGACATATTTTGCAGGTAAGGTTTTAACACCGAATTAAATTCTGCTTCAGGTACGGAAAATTTTACGTAAATGGGATCGAGTTGAGTGATCGTGGTGAGTGAAGTCCCCCCCACGATAATGTTACCAATGGAATAGTTTTCCATGCCAGTGATACCGCTGATGGGTGCCTTGACATTGGTGTAACCGACATCAAGCGCTGCATCATTCAATTCGGCTTGTGCTAATGCAACATTGGCTTCGGCGATTTCTAGTGCAGAGACAGCTTGATCTCGCTCGTTTTGACTGACGGCGCCTTCTTTACGCAATTTGAATATTCGGTCCCAATCCCGTTTCGCCTGGCGCAGAACCGCCTGCTTCTCTGCTAATTCTGCTTTTTTTTCTTGCTCTTTAGCGTCATATTTCTCTGGATTAATTTTGAATAGTACCATTCCCTGTTCTACGAATTGCCCTTCCGTATAGTAACGATTGAGCAAAAGCCCGTTTGCTGTAGCGGCGACTTCAACGGTATTCAGGGCTTCTGCCGTGGCGGTATAGTTCACTTCAACTGGAACATTTTGCGCATGAGCTGATTGCACAGCTACGTGGGGTGGCGGCATCATTGGTCGCTGCGATGGATTTGCAGCAGGTGAACTAGAACCACATCCACTTAACGTAAATAAAAGCGTCGCAATGAAATTAATAGCCAACCTGTTGCGGGTATTTAGTGTGATCCACTGACTAGATTGTTGCATTCAAAGACCTTAGTAAAATATCTAGAGTACTTATGATCTACATTACATAGAACCTAGATGTTGTAGCTTAAATAATCAACAATGGGGATGCATTCAGATGCGAATCATTTCCGGTAAATGAATTACTCATCAATGCTTTCTTCTTTAATAATAGCGTAATTGTGCTGAAGTATATTCGTTTTTAGCCTAGAAAATGCCGTGGGGTTTACCAAAAGTAGGCCCTTTGAGGGGACTGCGTTTTCTATGTTTAGGTACATCTCCTTAACTTCAGCGTTGCCTATGATAAGGGCGACTAATCTTCCGTCCGAATTCAAATAAAGGCTGTCTTCGTTAGAGCCTCCCGTCTTTGTTAGGACCATGTTGAACCAATGACTGTACAGGATCTTCCGGGTAATAGTTTACCCACCTATTGCAACTAACTCGTACAGAGAGAAATGGTGCTCAAGCCCAGTATCCGATTTAAATAAATTGCTGAAGAATTATTTTATTGGCGAAGTACTTGCATCGCTTACCAGGATCTTTAAAAACTGCATCGCGACAAAAATATTCGATTGAGGGAGATGTAAACAAAATGTTTTTTAACTGTCATTTATTAATACTCACGTCAAAAAAATACAAGACAATAGATTTAAAGCAGAGATATGAAAACGACTATCACTGACTATCCATTTGAGTCCGATCTAATTCGAGATTGCGCTGCAGAATCGATCTTACTTTTGCAGCGCAATCTGACACCGCTGGGAATTTTAGCGGCAACGCCTAGTGAGGAAACCGAATCACGGCGCTACACACGTATATTCGGCAGAGACGCAGCGATCTGTGCTCTTGGCATGGTGGTCACAGAAGATCGGCAACTGCATGAAGGCGCGAAAAATAGTTTAGTCTCGCTCGCCGAACATCAGGCAGAGAATGGGCAGATACCCAAATATATTGATCCCGAGGGGAAAGAAGCAGATTTTTGGTACGTGGGTTGTATCGACGCAACTTTGTGGTGGCTTATCGCAGTACACATTTTCAATAAATTTTTACCTGAAGTGGGTTTAGAAGCGCAGTTAAAGCCTAACATTAAACAAGCCCTCACCTGGTTGCACTGCCAGGAGCATCAACGACTCTATTTATTGCAACAGAATGAGGCCAGCGACTGGGCCGATATCATGCCGCGCTCAGGCTTTGTGTTATATACGAATGCCCTGTGGTACATCGTCAAACGCTTGTATTTTTTAGCCCACTGCCAAGATACCAAATTTCACTTTAATCATTTGTTCTATCCCTTTTCGCAAAAAATGCCGGACTACCATCGCTTGCGATTATTGCAACACTATGCCAGAAGAAATACAGGCGGTAGAGGCAGTGATCGCAGCAACCTCTATTTAAGTTTTGTTAATTTCTCTTTCTGCGGAGAAGAAGGTGACGTGTTTGGCAATCTCCTCGCCATCTTGTTTAATTTAGCGAGTGATAGCCCCGCTCAGCGTATTTTACATGAGCTGACTCAATGTGATGTCACAAGCCCTTATCCTGTGCGCGCCGTCTGCAGACCTATCGAGCGCGAAAGTATTCTTTGGCGCAGGTACATGACTCGCCACAATCAAAATATTGATTACCAATATCATAACGGTGGCGTCTGGCCCTTTATCGGTTCTTTCTGGGTAATGGCCTTAGCTTATGTCGGTGAGTATGAACCGGCTAACGTGGCATTAACGAAACTTGCTGAGATAAACCGTGTTGGCAACTGGGGATTTTATGAATGGTTTCATGGCTTGACAGGTGAGCCCAGCGGCATGCGTGGTCAATCCTGGAATGCGGCAACTTTTCTGTTAGCGCTACATTGTTTGAATGAAAAGGTTTTTTGATTGTGATCGGGAGAATGACTTAAAAACATCGGCAAATTGACAAACTGAGTAATGGGTTATGAATCTGCAAATAGGCAACATTACAGAGGATGATTTATACCTGTTCAAACAAGGTAAGCATTATCGCTTGTTCGATAAATTAGGTTCTCATTTGACGAACTGGGCGGATGTCAGTGGCACAACGTTTAGTGTTTGGGCGCCGAACGCTAAGTATGTATCAGTGATTGGCAGCTTTAATCATTGGAATCCTGATATGCACCCCATGACACAAAAAAGTAATAATTCAGGTGTCTGGGAAGTCTTTGTTCCCGACGTTGAACAAGGCGCAACTTACAAGTATCACATCATCTCTTGTTACAACAATTTTCGAGTTGATCGGGGTGACCCTCTCGCTTTTTGCTGGGAACAACCGCCACAGACAGCGTCCAAAGTGTGGAATCTTGATTACTCATGGGCTGATACGGAATGGATGAAACATCGAGCCGCACACAATAGTCTGACCGCACCCATGGCAATTTATGAGATTCATTTGGGCTCGTGGCGGCGCAAAAAAAATGCCGATAATGCCATGCTCACTTACCGCGAAATGGCGGAATGTTTACCGGCTTATATCAGCGATCTCGGCTTTACCCACGTTGAATTTATGCCGCTCACAGAACATCCTTTCTATGGCTCCTGGGGTTATCAAACGACCGGCTATTTTGCGGCTACGTCCCGTTATGGTTCGCCGCAGGATTTAATGTACCTCATCGATCGACTGCATCAACAGGGCATTGGCGTGATACTAGATTGGGTGCCATCGCACTTTCCTCACGATGCGCATGGGTTGCATTATTTTGATGGCACATTCCTATTCGAACATGCTGATCCTAAAAAAGGTTTTCAACCGCAGTGGAATAGCTACACATTTAACTACGGCCGCCCCGAAGTGCGCGCATTCCTAATCAGCAGTGCCATATTTTGGTTGGAAAAATATCATTTCGATGGCCTGCGAGTGGATGCAGTCGCTTCGATGCTCTATTTGGACTATGGACGCCAATCCGGTGAGTGGATACCTAACGAATATGGCGGCAATGAAAACCTCGAAGCAGTTGAGTTTCTTAAACTACTTAATACCGAGGTATACGAAAAATATTCCGATGTGCAGCTGATCGCCGAAGAATCCACCGCCTGGCCCATGGTCTCAAGGCCGTGCTATTTAGGCGGCCTCGGTTTTGGGATGAAATGGAACATGGGCTGGATGCACGATACCCTAGACTTCT
>OBEQ010934865.1_pt1 | contig 52224 bp, 50 predicted proteins | sample 1670901 | NCBI WGS metagenome assembly OBEQ01 (sample SAMEA104232315, study PRJEB22302) | groundwater metagenome | biome: forest; feature: aquifer; material: groundwater | place: USA | collected 2011-08-07 | depth 5.4 m
GCCCCCCCCGCTCCCGTCATCCGGCTCGGCTCCGTCACCGGCGTCGTTCAGATCAAGCACGCCGACGGAAGCGTCATGACCGTCAACGCGGGCGACCCGGTCGCTGAAGTGCCCTCGGGCTCCGAGATCATCGTTGTCAGCGGCAAGGCGGTCGTCGAGTCGGGAGGCGTCGTCGTCAAGGCCAACTCCGGAGACGCCTTCACGGTCAACGTGGGCGCCGACGGCGCCCTGGGCGTCGCGGTGACCGCAGGGACCGTCAGCGTCACCGACGCCGACGGCAAGTCCAACTCCGTGAAGAAGGGCGAGACGCGCTCCACGAAGACCGCCGGCCTCGCCCCGAAAGCGAAGGCCCCCGAGTCCATCCCCGCCGACGAGGTTCCGATCGACGCCCTGCCCGTCACGCCGCCGGCGACGAGCGCCGCGCAGGAAAAGGCGGTTGCGCCCGTCTCCCCGTCCGCGCCGTAATCTCATACATCGTTAAAGGATAGATAGATGACCAAGACCCTTCGCGTCGTCGCCGTGCTCCTGGCCGCCGTACCCGCGACCGCCGGCAACATCAAGCTCGGGCCCATCGCCGTCAATCCGTATTACGGGATCGAGGGGCGCTACGAGGACAACATCTATCGCGTGCCGCGCGACATCAATCATAACGCGGTCGCCGGCGGCGGCGTGCGCGGCTCGTGGATTCTCTCCAACAATCTGGGCCTGAAGCTCTCGGCTCCGATCGGCGAGATGCACAAGGTGACCGCGCTCTACGACGTCGTCTTCGAGAACTACAAGACCCAGCCCCGCGCCAACAACGCGATCAACCAAAGGGCCGGCGCCGGCTACGAATTCAAGGGCTCGAAGCTCAACGGAAAGCTGTCCGAGGACTATGTCAACACCCAGGACCCGGCCTTCAACCCCAACGGCACCGTCGTCAAGGGCGCGCTCGTGCAGCGCGAGCGCCGCTGGCAGAACACCGCGGCCGCGGCGCTCGAGTACGCGCTCGGCGACAAGTTCTTCGCCGGCGTCGACGTCCAGACCGTGCGCCACCAGTACTTAAACCGCAGCGGCGGCGCCGCGTCCTTGGCCAACACCCTCAACCGCTCCGAGGTCACCTTCGGCGGCAGGGCCGGCTACCGGATCGCCCCGAAGACCAAGGTCTTCGTCGCGCTCCACCGCGTCCTCCTCCACTACACCGAGGAAACCCGCCAGGACAACCACCGCGACTGGCTCGTGGAAACCGGAGTCGAGGGCCAGCTCTCGGCCAAGCTCAAGGGCCTGATCCAGGGCGGTCTGACCTACCAGCAGTATGACTTCGACTCCACCAACCCGAGACGCAAGCGCATCTCGCGCGACGGCCGCGTCCTCGTCAAGCTCGACTTCGCCGCGACGGAGCAGGATCAGTTCATCCTGGCCGCCAACCGCGCGACGAACGACTCCTCGAGCGCCGGCAGCCGCTACTTCGTGTCCACGGGCGTCAACCTGGCCCACAACCACAAGTTCGGCAAGATCATGACCGGCCTCAACGGCGGCGTGCAGTACGACCGGTACTCGGAGAACTTCACGGTCGGAGCCGAGACCAAGGTGCGCCGCGACGACAACTACCAGTTCGGCGCCAAGGTCGACTACAAGGCCCAGGAGTGGCTGACCACGGGCGTGTTTTATACGCACAACGCCCGCTTCTCGACCTTCAGCCGCCAGTTCAACTACCGCGACAACATCACCGGCGTCAACGCGAAGTTCAGCTTCTAAGCCTCGCGGCGCACCAAAAGAGGGGGCCTGGTGAAAGCCGGGCCCGTCTCTTTTTTCGGGGGGACTGATTCGCGCTATGCCGCAGCCGGAGCCGCGGCGACCAGGTTGGGGCGCAGATGCAGAGCCCTCATCACTCGAAAGAGACTGCTCCACTCGGGATTGCCGCGTTTGGAGAGCATGCGGTGCAAGCTTTCCCGCCGCAACTCCGCCTTCTTGGCGACCCGGCTCATGCCCGCGGCCTTGGCGACAACCGCGAGCGCGGTCAGCACGAGCTCCGGGTCGTTCTCCTCGAACGCCACCTGGATGGCGGCGTTCAAGTAAGCCCGCGCGCGTTCCGGATCCTTTCGGAATTCGCGGATCTCTTCATCCTCGTGCGATATCGACGCCGCTCTTTTTGTCATCGTCGCTCCCAGTAATCTCCGGCATAGGCCTGCGCCCGGCGGACTCGATAACCTGGGCCGGCGTCGATCTTTAACTCGGCGACGCCGCGTCCGACCGATCGAGAGTTCCCGAAGTTCCCGGTCTTCATTCTATCGACGTACGCTCCGACGCGGGCCGCCGTCGTGTTATCCAGCGCCCGCAGCCATTCTGAATATGGAATTCGTCCGGCCGGTTCACGGTAGCGTCTTAATTCGTAGTTTCGCTTCATATAGAGTGTAACTTATAAGTAACAGGCAGTCAAGGGCGCTCGTGTATAGTCTCGCGGAAGGCTTCCGTGCGAGGGTTCTGATTTGATGGTCCTACTCACCAGACGATCGAGCCCCCCAAAAAGTTCCCATGACGTCATAATCCCATGACCCTTATTTGACGGCGCCCTCTCGCCGATTTGGTACAATCCTCGTTGATGAACCGCCTTCCGCTCCTCCTGTCCTTCCTCCTCTTTTCGGCCTGCGCGACCGGCCCCGGGGGGCCCGGCGCCAAGCCCCTGGCCAAGCAGTCCCAGGCCGAGGAAGCCGCCATCGCCTCCGCCCTTCAGGAGGTCGCGTCGAAGAAAGCCGACTACCGCATCAGCGGCGCCGACCTCGTCAACGTTTCCGTGCTGGGCGAAAAAGAAATGGACCGCCAGGTCCGCGTCAGCCAGAACGGCACGATCACCTACCCGCTCATCGGCGCGGTCAAGGTGGGGGGGCTCTCCACCTCCGAGGCCGAGGCCGCGATCGCCTCCAAGCTCAACGACTACCTGCGCGGCGCCCAGGTCACCGTCTTCATCAAGGAGTACGGCAACAAGAAGGTCTTCGTCTTCGGCCACGTCAACAAGCCGGGCGCGATCGAGATCCCGACCGAGACCAAGCTCACCGTGCTCGAGGCCATCTCCCAGGCCGGCGGCTTCGCGCCCTTGGCCGCTCCCGACCGCACCCGCGTCGTGCGCATGCTCAACGGCGTCAGCCAGTCCTTCACGATCGAGGTCTCCGCCATCACCAAGAAGGGTGAGAAGGAAAAAGACATCGCCCTCGAGCCCAACGACATCGTCTTCATCCCCGAAAGCTACTTCTAGGGCGGAAGACTTTCATCGCGTAAAACCGGCTCGAGATCCTCGGGCGTCGGCCGCCGCCAGGTAGAAGTTCATCTTGCCCGCGTGCTCCGGCTTGAACGCGCCCGCGAAAGTTGTACCTGAAGGCACTGGGCGTTGCGGCAGGCGCGCGTCGCCGCCCAAAAAGTTTCCTCGGCGGCAACCGGCGGTTTTGGGGCGCGTCGTCGGGGATACGGGCCGACGGAGCTAGGAGTGCTTGCCGCGCTGTCGGAGCGCGCGCTCGTTACGCGAGACGCTGATCTCGTAGTTTAACGTTTCAATGCACTTCTTGATGCCCTCGAGCCCAACGACATCGTCTTCATCCCCGAAAGCTGCTTCTAGCGGTCGAAGGCGGTTGCGCGCTTCGGACTTATCGGACAGTTATCGGACATCCGCCATGTCCGATATAACATAGTGCTGCCCCTTCTTCTGTCCTCTGGCACGTAACTTTCCTTGTTCGACCAGGGCTGCGAGATCGCGGCTGGCTGTCCGGGGCGTCACATTAGGATTGATTTTTAAGTAGTCCGATAACCCGAGCGTCTCATGTTCTCTTAGATAAGCCAGCGCGCGTTCTTGCCGTTCGTTAAGTCTAAGCTTTGGAGCGGCGGCCCTGATCCCGAGGGCTTTTTTGACATCCTTGGCCATCATGGTAAAGATAAACGACGCGCCGGTATCCAGCAGTTTCGGCTTCGGATAGCGCTCTCGCTTGAGATCGCCGAATACCAGATCCATGCCTTGGCCGATTGCTTCGCCGAAGCCCCACTCCGTTAAGGTCTGCAGGGTGAAAGGATTGCGGGCGTATTGCTCCCGCAGGATATTTTTAGGCGTAACGTGCGCCGGCAGCTTGCCGGGGCTTTGCACTTCCAGTCGATCATCGAACATCCTCACGATGATGCGCGATCCCGTGTTGGCGTAGTCTCGGTGCGCCACGGCGTTCACCACGTTCGGGTACCTTGCCGCCGTGATACATCCTGTCGTCGATCCACGCTATGGTCCGGTCTATGAGTTCAACCAGCGTTCCCTGGAAATCCTTGCGATCCTCGTACCCTTGGGCTTGATCTTTCCCCTTGAACTTGACCACGGTACGCAGCTCATCGGGAGGAGTCGCTGCGGCTCCTTCCCGAAAAGAAGTATGCCCGCGTTCGTTGGAACAAGCTTTCCCGCTTGATCCAGCACGCATTTACGGCTTTTAAGAATATCTTCCATGGGCATACCGAGTTGGACGCGGAACTTTTCGGCACGCGCCTTGATGTGGCGGCGCACCTTTTCCATGTCGAGATCTTCATAGGCGCTCCCTTCGCACGCCAGCTGCTCGAACGTGATTTTCTTGCGTTCGGTGATCAGCCGATGAAGCTTGCGCCACGCTCTCGCCCCCCGACCTTTGTCAGCCCTCGGCGAGTCAGACTCGACTTTTGACGGTAAGCCGGTATTTTTGGAGACGGCTATTTCGCTTCTCGGGAAGAGTGCGCTGAATCAGTTCTTTCTCCAAAAGTTCGCGGAGTGAGCGATTGACCGCGCCCGAAATACGCTCGTGCCCCAAGGCTTTGGCGATGGCGGATCGTCCCATCGGTCCCGCTGTGAGTAGTTTTAGAACTTTTCTGGAAGTATGCGACTCTAGCCCCGACTCTAGCCCCGACTCTGGCCGTGGTTTTTCCGGCGAGACTGGTTTGGGTCTCCAGAGGGTTTGGATAAACTGTCCGCCGGATTGACGGAACCCAGGCGCGAGCAAGTCGGCGGCCGCGCAAAGACCGATCATGTCGAGCGTGCCGGTACCTGCTTTCTCGATATAGCGGGCGAGAAAGAGCGGTTCGGCTAAAAGCGGATTGCGCGGAATGGAAGCGTGCGGGTATCGGAGCAGTTCAGGGGTGAGGCTGGGCGGGAGCTCTCCGGGGTTCCAAACTTCCAAACGATCGGCGAAAAGCATGACCTGCACGGAAGCCTTCGACGCGTAGTCGCGGTGGGCGACGGCGTTGACGATGGCCTCGGCGACGGCGTCGCGAGGCAGCTCATACTCAACCGGGGCGGCGGAACCTGCCGCGCGAGTGCCGACGGCGCGCGCGATCTTCGACATGACGAAGTCCACCGCCTGATCCACGAGCTCGAAAACGGCGCCTTTGTAGGTCTGGTAGGAGGGGAGGGGCTTGCGCACCTCTGTCCCGTGGAAATGCAGGCACTTGACCTCGGAAGTCAGGAGGAATTTCTGGGGGGCTTTCGCGAACAGGAGCACGGCGGCGTGACTGGGGCGATTGCCGTCCAGGAGCCGGAGATGGGTGAGCGCCTTTCCCTGCCGCTCATATAATCCGGATTTGATCTGGCGAATTAGATCCTTGCAGTTCCAGCCATGTTTGAGGGCCTCATGCGCGTACCACTTCCGCTCTTCCGGCTTCTTGAGGCGGTCCAGAAGGGCGACATTTTTCGTCCAGGTCAATTTTGCAATCGGCGATTGCAAAATTGACTTCTCGGACCAGGTTTGCGCAAATGCCAGCATATAATTGGCTCAGCGTCAAAAGTCGGTTGGATTTGATGTTTCATGCGCCAAGAGCGATGTGAGGAGCTCGACTTTGAGCGGCGGCGAAGATGCAGTCACGCAATGCGCTGGTACGGATGAGAGCGCGATCGGCGTGGGGCAGAGAACTGGATAGAATTTCGTTTTCCGCGGCGCGCTGTTCTGATTTTGACTCTGAGCAGAGCAGAGCGCGTTTGTCCGCATCGATTTCCATGAACGCTTGAGGCAAGCGGTCGAGGGAGCCGCAGAGGATTTCAACGTAGTCCGGCCGGGTGAGATTGATGGCGAGCGCGGCGGCGGCCGGGAGGCATTCGAAGTCGTAGGTGAGCACTTTGCGGCCGCTGCGCCGCCTCTCGCCGTGCTTGAGCCCCCGGAAAAATCCTTCCAACGCGTTGTTGGTCCTGTCGACGAGACGGATGCCGCCGCCAGGCAGGCGGATAGCGTGTCCCCAGAGCGAGCGGCCGTGGCGCTTGAGATGATCGAGAACGATGTCGATAGCTTGGCGCGTGTCTTGGGCCGGCCCACGTTTGGGACGACTGGAGCGTAGGTCCTGCTGGAAGCGGCGAACGGCGTCACGCACGTCATGAAGTACGGCGGCGGCCTGTTGTGGCGAAAGGACGGCGCGTGGCTTTGGTTTTTTGCCGGGGCACAATCGCAGGACTTGGCGCAGTCGCTCAAATAGAGCGGCGCGGCGCACGAGCTTTGCTGCGGCGCCGCAAAAGTCTTTGTCGCCGATGACGGGATCGAGGGTGCGCGCTAATGAAGTGAGCGCGCGACGCACCCGCTTATCGCCGGGCGCTTGACGCAGAAAAGCATCCGCGGCACGACGGACTGTGCAGCAGCGTCGGTAGAAGTCGAGATGGGGACGGTCGAAGGGAAAGCCCCGGTTGTGGCCGTCGCGCTTGTAGTCCAGGGCCCACTGCGCAAGGGACCGCACGATGGCCAGACCGGCCGCACCCGTTGGCAAAACGCGATCGGTGGCGGCTTGGGCCCAAGACTCGACGTCTTCTCGCAGGACTGGTAGCTGCGCGCTCAACTTCCGGCCGAGGTTGCGTGCCAGTAGCCGCAGCCGCGCTCGAAGACAGTGGCGACGGACCAGGCACCGGATCTGATCGTAGGAAACCTCCATCAGATCCTTGCCCACGTCACGCAGGAAATGGGAATGGCAGCTCAAGATCGGAATCTTGAGCTTCATTTCCCGGACCAATTCCTGGGCAGCTCCAATCATGGCGCGTCCGAGGTCGCGCATGATCGCGCACGGCGGCCCGAAGGCGTCGGCGACCTGACGCAGCCGTGGCAAAACCAACTCGGAGCGCTCGGTCGACAACTTCCATGCGCCCAGTGCCCACCCGCGCCAGCCATTGTAGACGACCAAAGTCGTACCCCGCCCATCCTCGCCGGTCGCGTCGATGTGCATCGTATAGCCGCCATCTTTGCGCATGGCCTGAGCCAGTTGCGGGGCGCGCTTCCAGTGGAGGGCCTCCAAGTGTTCGATGAACCGCGCGGCCAGAAGGCTGACCTGTCCGCTAGAAAGTGAGATGCGATTATTTTCGAGCAGTCCCTGCCGGATTTCCTCGCGCTGACGATGGTGAAGAAAGCGTTCACGGCCGACGTGTACCTCCAGGTCATAGCCGTAGACCGCTCCCGGTGCCACTTGCCGGGCCAAGGCCTGTGAGCGCTGAAGGGTCCGTTGTCCCGATGGTTCGCGGCAGTCGGCGGAGCACGCACGCAGAACCTCTCTGGCCACGAAGGCTCCATGCGCGAGCGTAACAACATGGCGCCGGGGGATAGTCTTCAAGACATAGGTCGGCCCTGCGCATCGGGGACAGAAGTCGTTTTCTGGCAAGGCCGAGACGGTCAGGCCAGCAGTACTCGAAGCCAGACAGCGGTTTTCGGCTTCGACCAGGCGCAGATGGATTTTCAACGCCGCGAGCGCGGCGAGAGGGCTCCCTTTTTTTTACCCAGCTTGTAGCGATCGAACACTTCTCGGACCTGCTCGACGGTAATGTTCAGTCCCCGGGCACTGAGCCGTTGGGCCACCTCCACAGGTCCGGCCGCTACCGTGGCCCCATGCAGAAGTTCGAGCAATACTTCGATGACCAGCGTAGAGGCCGTCGTGGTCGCTCCGGCCTTGAGACGGCGTTCGAGCTGTTCAGAAGCGCGCGTCTTTTCGGTGCTGACGTAGAGCGAACCGCGCGAGGCGACAGCTTCGCGCCGAACCTTCTCGGCGCGTACCAATTCAAGCAGCGCATTGAAGACGCGCACGCGCAGAAGCTCTTGTAGCTCAACCTGCGTTCGGCCGGCAGGGGACTGATCGACGGATTCCAACACCGTTGCCTTCAAGGTCCCGGCGCGAGAAAATCCGACGTCGCGGTGACGCCATAACCCAAAAGCATCGAACTGGGGGACCTCGCGGAGGGTGTAGAAGCGGCCGGCGTGGGTGTAGCTGGAGAAGTAGCCCACTTCCTTCATGCGGCGGAACACACTCATGCGCGAACGGGTCTGGAGAATTTCAAAGAGCGTGTCCAGTTCAACGACCGGAGTTCTTCGAAAATACTTGCGCAGGGCGTTCTTGGCTTGCAGCGGATCGAGCATGATGACCTCAGATACAATCAGTATTTATTGGTATCTATTGTATCAGAATTGGGCAACGAATGTCGATCCTGTTCGGCGGCTTCCGACGGAGAGAGATTTTATGCGCTACGGCTGGACAGGATACAGTTGGGACAGCGGCGGGGAAAAAACTACGCTGCTACAAGAGGATTTACGTCACCCAACCGACTTTTGACGCTGAGCTATAATTGAGATTTCGCGGCGAAAAGCCCCTCATGCCTGGGAATTCCCGCATCAGATCGCCCGACAGCCGATCGACGACCTTGGCGCCCCAGCCTTGCTCACGCTGCCGCTTCAGGATATCGCGACCCACATTCCAGTAAAGCAGGACCAGTTCGGAGTTGACCGCCGCCGCCGCGCGCAGCCGCGCCGAGCGCACGCGCGCCTTGATGCCGGCCAGCAGTTCTGCATAGTCGCTTGTATTCATGGGGGCCTCCACCTACCAGACGATTGAGCCCCCGAAAAAGTTGCATCGCAATGTATGACGGCAGCCGGAGGTTCCCATTTGCCGGCGGCGGGGGGGGGAGCGTGCCGTGCGCGTCGTTGGGGACGCGGGTAAGCTAGGACTGCTTGCCGCGAAGTTCGATCCGGGTCAGGCGAAGCTCGTGGTCGGTGAGCGTCGCCTGCTGATCGAAAAAGCCCTTGCCCATGAGCGTGCGCTCGTGGCGCGAGGCGAGGATCTCGGAGGTGAACACTTCGAGGCATTTCTTGATGCCTTCGAACTCGCCGAGTTTGGTGAGCTGCTGTTTGATTTGGTCGAATTCCTGCTTGTGACCAGCGACCGCGACCGCGATATTATGGGTCGTTAGTTTGAGCACGCTAACATCCGACTTCAGCACGCTGACGTCCGTCTGAAGCGCGCTGATATCCGCCCTAACGCCGGCCATCTCTGTGGCAAGCGCGCCGACCGCCCTCTTAACGCCGTTGAGTTCCTGTCTCATCTCGCCGCTCATTATAACCCCCTAGTCCGTCGAACCACAAGGGCCCGAAGTCCTACTTACCATACGATCGATCCCCCCAAAATGTTCCCTCCATACCCCCATAATTCGACCGGCTTATCTCCACGACTTGACGGCACCCCTCCCCTCGATTTGTTATAATCCTCGTCGATGGCCCGCCTTTCGACCGCCGAGCCCAACGACATCGTTTTCATCCCCGAAAGCTGCTTTTAAGCCGGGCCTGGGAAGGCCCGGCAGAGGTGCGGCTGAGGAAATACCGACAGCACCTAGAGGTTCCATGTCCGATCCGACGCCGACAACGAGCGAAGAACTCGACTTCTCCCATTACCTCGATGTGATCCTGCGCCGGCGCTGGGTCGTCCTCGCGGCGTTCATCATCGTCTTTGTCTCGACCGTCCTGGTCACCTTCACGACCCGCCGCGTCTATCAGGCAACCTCGTTGCTCGTCATTGAAAAAGAGCGCGGCGGCGGCGCCGTCTCGAACGGCTCGATGGTCGAGAACTCCAACGACGACTACTATCAGACTCAGTACAAGCTCCTGCAAAGCCGCTCCTTGCTCGAGCGCGTCTATACCGACCTGGCCCTGGAGAAAACCGAGGATTTCGCGCAGCCCCGCGGCGTTCTGAAGCTCGAAAAGGCGGTCACGATCACACCGGTCCTGCGCAGCCGCCTCGTCTATGTCCGCGTATCCTCTCACGATGCGAAGCTCGCCGCCGCCGTCGCCAACCGCCTCAGCGACGCCTTCGTCGAGCAGAACCTGGCGAGTCAGCTCTTCATCTCGAAGGAAGTCCTACAGGCCCTGCAGGCGAAGGGAGGCGACTCGAATGCCGCGGACCTGCCCGCCGTCGTCAATAGCCCTCTGATTCAATCCCTCAAGGGCGAATACGCCAAGCTCCAGAGCTCTTATGCCGAGTTGTATGCGCGCTACACGGAGAAGCATCCCACCGTGATCCGCGTGAAGTCCAGCATGGTCGCTCTCGATGCCCAAATCCGCTCCGAGACTTCACGTATAGTCGCCTCGATGAAGACCGAATTGTCCGGTCAGCTCAAGGGCAACAACGTCCGCGTCATCGATACCGCCCTCGTTCCCGAGTACCCAATCAAGCCCAATAAACGAAATGCGCTCACGATTGGTCTCATCGTCGGTGCGCTCGTTGGTGTCAGCCTCGCGTTCCTCATCGAAATGGTCGACCAATCCGTGCGCACTCAGGAAGATGTGGAGAAAAAGCTGCGCCTTCCCTTCCTCGGCCAGATCCCTCTCTCCCTCGACAATAAGGGCGTTGTCTACAAGGCCCTTCTCTCAAAGGAACTGTCTCTGACAAGTGAGGCCGTGCGTAATCTGCGCACCATGGTGGATTTCGCGGCCATGCCGCAGAACACCAAATGCATACTTGTGACCAGCACCGTGCAGGATGAGGGCAAGAGCTATGTCGCTTCGAACCTCGCCGTCGCCTTCTCTCAGCTCGGGGAAAAAGTTCTGCTGATCACTGGTGACCTGCGCCGCCCTAGTCTTCACAAGAATTTCGGCGTCTCAACTGAGCGCGGGCTGTCTGATTTTCTCGCCAAGGGCCGTAACGTCGAGGAGTTGGCCCAACTCCAGCAGGACTCTGATGTCCCCGGGGTGAGGGTTCTCTCCTGCGGGCCGCGACCACCAAACCCGTCGGAGTTGCTCAACACGCCTCGCTTGGGCGCGTTGATCGCCTGGTCCAAGGCCAACTACGACCGCGTGATCATTGACTGCACACCGATGTTCCCGATTCATGACACCTTGCTTTGGGGCCGGCATGTGAACGCCGCAGTCTTCGTGGTGCGCTACGGCAGCACCCGAGCACCGCTCGTCGCCAAGGCCTGCCAGCGCCTCCAGGACGGAGGCGTCAAGATTCTGGGCGCCGTCGTCAATGCCGCCAAGCCCGGCGGCCTCGCTTACGCTTCGTACGGCTATTATTACCAGCAGTACTACCACTCCTACCAGGAAGAAGAGGCCGGCCTTAAGCGTTCATGAGCCAACCAGTGCTCGCCGCTCACCAAGCGGCGCTTTTCATCCTGGCTGCGTTAGCGGTGACGGCGTTCGGGGCGGTCGAACCTTGGTCTCGGCCCCTTCTTTGCATAGGTGCGGCATTGTTTGCGGTTTCCATGGTGAGTAGAGTTCGCCGCGATAATCCGCCGTGGACACTCCTTGCGCCCTGCCTTATCGCCGTCGTGCTGGGCGCGTTCTCAATCTGCATGCCGACGAATGCTCTCGGTCCATCGTCTCTTCTCCCGCAGACAGTGTCCGTCGCGCGCACGAGGGAGGCAATCGCCCAATTCATCATCGTCATCTTGGCACTTTGGTGTGGGGCGACCATTTTTCGGGGCCGGGAGGGGCTGCGGCGGGCTGCAAGCGGACTTTTGGGAGTCGCCGGTTTCCTAACGGTAATGGCGCTTGTCCAACGGGCAGGAGGCAATCTCATGCTTCTGGGCGTTCGCTCGTATACCTGGGGCAATCCTTTCGGCCCAATTCTCAACTATAATCACGCGGCAGATATTCTGTTGCTGGCAATCCCCATAGCAATCGCCCGATCGATCGAACCTCCGAATACGAAATTAGACGCTACGGAATACTGGGCGCGCCGCTTGGTTTTAGCTTGCGGTGTTCTCTTTTTACTGTCCGGTCTTATGATCTCCTCATCGCGCGGCGCTGCTGTTTTCTTGGCGCTGGCGCTCGGAATATGGGCATTATCATGGGCGCGCGGACTCCAGAGATGGATTCTCGTTTTCGGCGCCGTGCTGTTGCCGATTCTCGTTCTCTATCGAAATGCCGTCTTTAATCCCGCTCGAGCTACCTTTTTAGATGATTCGACTTCCATTCGTATCGCGATGTGGCGCGGGGGGCTTGCGTTGCTTCGTGACCAGCCGTTGTTCGGGGTCGGTCCAGGAGGAGTTCTGACTGCCTTCGAGCCCTATCGACCGAGCTGGATTAAGTTCATTATTGACCGAGTACACAGCGAGCCTCTTGAGATATTCCTCGAGTACGGTCTGATCGGGGGCGGGTTAGTGTTCATTTCCTTGTTCCGGACCATTGCAAGTTCCTATTCCGGCTGGCAGCGAGCCGAGCCCTCTACGCGTGAAATTGTGCTCCCATTTGTTGTCGGAATTGCGGCCGTTGCCGCGCACCAATTGGTTGAGTTTTCACTGAGAATTCCTGCCGTATCGTTTCTATTGGCGGTGTCATGCGGCGTCGTTTGGGGCGCGTTGGCGAAACCAACTGAGAGCCTGCGGGAGCGAAATTTGATCTATTCCTGGATTCTTGTGTTCGGCTGCTGCTCTTTTGCCTTCATTGAGGGCATACCGACTTCAATCGCGGGCGGCTATGAGGCATTTTACCGATATGATTCAGGTCTGCGGCGACGAAGAGAGACGCTTGAGCAGGCGCTGAGGCTGCGGAATGACGCCGATTTGCACCTTCAATATAGTCTGTCGATCGATGATCATGACGGCCGGGAAACGCTGTTGCGTGTTCTTGGACATGCGTCCGATGCCGTGAATCTCGAGCCCGGTGAAATTCGGCATCGTCGCTCAGCGGGTGCCATCTTACTAAGGCTAGGGCGTACTCGGGACGGCGCGTATCTTGGCGGAAGAGGGTAGGTTCCTCAATACCTCGACTTGTTGTCAATTTTGTAGAATAAAAAATGTCCTCTTTAAACTCCACTTTCTGGCGAGACCGCCGCGTCATGGTCACCGGCGGCTCCGGCTTTCTCGGCTCACACCTCGTCGAGCAACTGCGTTCCGCGGGCTGCCGAGAAATCTTCGTGCCGCGAAAGGCGGAGTACGATCTGCGCGACCGTGACGGCGTCCTGCGGGCGCTGGCTGTCTCCCGTCCCGACACGATCATTCATCTGGCCGCCGTCGTCGGCGGCATCGGCGCCAATATGGAGCGGCCGGCTGACTTCTTCTATGAAAACCTGATGATGGGCGCCCAACTCATGCATGAGTCCTGGAAGGCGGGCGTGAAGAAGTTCGTGGCGCTCGGCACCATCTGCGCCTATCCGAAGCATACCCCCGTCCCCTTTAAAGAGGAGGACATTTGGAACGGCTACCCCGAGGAGACCAACGCTCCTTACGGGCTGGCCAAGAAGATGCTCCTTGTCCAGTCTCAGTCCTACCGCCAGCAGTACGGCTTCGACTCGATCTATCTCAGCCCCGTGAACCTCTACGGTCCGCGCGATCATGTGGACTTAAAGACCTCCCATGTCATCCCGGCGCTTATCCGTAAGTGCGTCGAGGCCTTGGAGCGCGGGGATGCGAAGATCGAGGTCTGGGGGACGGGCAAGGCGACGCGGGAGTTCCTGTTTGTCGAGGATGCCGCCGAAGGCATTCTGCTCGCCGCCGAGAAGTACGACCGATCCGATCCAGTGAACCTCGGTGTGGGCCAAGAGATATCAATTAAGGACTTAGTCGACACCGTCGTTCGTCTGACCGGGTTCAAGGGCGAGGTCGTTTGGGATCCGACCAAGCCAGACGGGCAACCTCGCCGCGCGCTTGATACAAGCAAGGCCGCACAGTTGTTCGGCTTCCGCGCGAAGACCTCTTTTGAGGACGGGCTGCGCCGTACAATCGAGTGGTATCGACAACATTATGCGCGTGCGGGGGAAGTCTCGGCGCAGTAGTAGTCTTTCGCGGGAAAATATCGGTTTCTAAAATAACGGCACATATTCATGGCAAATATCCTGATTGTTGGCGGCGCTGGCTATGTCGGCGGAGCCTTAACCGACCGACTTCTTCAGTCCCCCCATAAAGTCCGCGTCTACGACTCTCTTATCTACGAGGAGTCCTACCGAAAACCGGTCGATTTTGTCTACGGCGACATCCGCGACTGGGGGCGTTTGGACCCCCATCTCAAGTGGGCTGATGTTGTCGTCTGGCTGGCAGCGCTCGTGGGCGACGGGGCCTGCGCCATGGACCCCAAGTTGACGGAAGAGATCAATCGCAACTCCGTTCGCGAACTCTCCAAGCGTTTTGGAGGCCGCATCCTCTTCACCTCGACTTGTTCCGTCTACGGAGCCCAGGAAGGATTCCTCGACGAGGAGGCACCGCTAAACGCGTTGTCATCGTACGCCCAAACCAAGCAGGAGGCGGAGCGGTTCCTGTTAGACAAAAATGCCATGGTGTTCAGGCTCGGCACATTGTTTGGAGTGGGTGACAGCTACTCGCGCATCCGCCTCGACCTAGTGGTAAATATTCTGACGGTGAAGGCTTGCTTATACAACCGAATCAGCGTCTTCGGCGGGGAACAGTACCGCCCCCTGCTCCATGTCAGAGACGTCGCCGAGGCTATTGTGCTGAACCTGGAAAGTAATCATACCGGCATCTTTAATCTCCACACCGTAAACGTGCGAATCCTGGACTTGGCCAGTATGTTCCAAAAGCATTTCCCCGGCGTAGAGGTTCAGCGGACCGAAGTCAAATTTCAGGACAGCCGCAACTACCGGGTCACCAGCGAGAAGGCTCAAAAGGCCTTTGGTTTCGCGCCGAAGTGGGAGCTCGAGCCTGGTATGCTGGAACTGAAATCTATTATCCAGGCCGATCGAATCAAGAATGTCGCCATCCCTCGGCACTCGAACCATCGCTTCCTGAAGGAGATACTGGAGCGCCCGGCCTCTCCGTTGGGTTATGAAGCTCCAACCGAGTTATGAAACTTTCTGATACCGAACCAACTTTGATTCCCGGCGGTTTAGCCGTTGACGATCGCGGTTCCCTCTCTTTTATTAACGATTTTGATTTCGCAGGGGTCAAGCGATTCTATCTTGTCTCCAACCACCAGCAGGGGTTCGTGCGCGCCTGGCACGCCCATATGAAAGAAGCAAAATTTATTTTTGTTGCCTCCGGAGCAGCTGTCGTCGGCGCGGTGAAAATTGACGATTGGAAGTCACCCTCCAAGGACCTGCCGGTCAAACGCTTCGTCCTGTCCGGGGACAAGCCGTCCATCCTCCATGTCCCTGCCGGTTACGCCAACGGCTTCATGACTTTGACCGAGGACGCGCGCATCTTCTTCTTCTCGACGACTAGCCTGGAAGAAAGCCAGGGTGACGACTACCGTTTCGACGCGCGCCATTGGGACTGCTGGCAAGTCATCGAGCGCTGATCTATGGCAGAAGTAAGCCTTTTGATTCCCTGCCTCAACGAGGCGGAGAACCTCCCGAAACTCCTCGAGCGTGTCGAGCGCGTCTGCCTTGGTGCGGATCTCGACGTCGAGACGCTTATCCTCGACGATGCCAGCGAGGATGACACTCTCAAAGTCGCCCAATCCCTGCGCGCCAAACACCGTTCGCTGAACATCCGGGTCGTGCACCGCTTCGAGCCGCGTCGCGGCCTTGGCTCCCTCATCCGCTATGGCCTGGCTTATTCGACCGGGCGCTACGCCTTGCTCATGACCGCGGACGGGACCCATCCGATCGAGGATCTGCCGAAGTATGTCGCTGAGGCGCGCAAGGGCGCCCAACTCGTCCAGTGCTCGCGTTACGAGCGAACGGCGGATGGGGCGAACATTCCCGGCCGTTTCAAGGATTACTCTTCTGTCTATCGCACGGGTGTCCGTGCTCTGCTCGACTGGGATATGCGGGATCCAACCTGCTCCTTCAAGCTCATGGACCGCACCTTCTTGCTGGCCGTGGGCGTCCGTGCCAACAACCTTTCTCTCATACCCGAGATCGTCTTCAAGACGCATCTGGCCGGGGGCAAGGTCGTCGTGGTCCCAGGCATGCAGTCCTTCCGAAAGAAAGGCATCTCCCAGTTCTATTTTCTGCGCGAAGCGTCGAGTTATGCCTATGTGCTGATCCGGGCCTGGCTTCATAAGACGGGCGCACTGTCGTGGTTCTAATGGTAGAGCACCAGACCTCCGTCTGCACGGGTCTCTCCCGTGGCTACGCCGCCGTCGTTCCCATGTACAATGAGGAGCCAAACGCCGAACGTTGCGTGCGTGCCGTCTCGGCGGCTGTCGCGGCCACGAATCCTCCCGGCGTCGTCATCGTTGTCGACGACGGCAGCCGCGACCGAACGCGGGAGATACTGCATCACCTCAATGCCGAGTTCCCATCACTGGTCGTCGTCGAGCATGAAGGCAATCGCGGCTACGGTGCGGCTTTGGTCACGGGGGCCCATGAGGCGCACCGCCGGGGACTGGGCTACACTCTGTTTCTGGACTCGGATCTGACCACGGACCCCAAGTACATCGTCGACTTCGTCGAGAAGATGCGCGGCGATTTCGACGTGATCAAGGCGACCCGCTACTCGCTCGGCGGCGGCATGAAGGGCGTGCCGCCGCACCGTGTCTGGATTTCCCGCGCGGGCAACGCGCTGGCGCGCCTGCTCTTCCGCCTGCCGATCGCCGACTGTACAAATGGGTTCCGCGCCGTCAAGACCGCCATTCTCGTCCGCCTTCCGTTGCGCGAGAAGAGTTTCGCTGTCATCATGGAAGAGCTTTACTATCTGACGGCGTTCGCCAAGACCTACGCCGAAGTCCCGTATCTCCTGACGAGCCGGGGCGAGGATCAAGGCGTGTCCCGATTCGTCTATCGTCCCAAGATTTTCTTCCAGTACCTGAAGTACGCCGTTCTGAGCCTCGTAGGACCGCCCATTCTCGACACCCAGACCATCCAGGAGAAGCGATGACCAACCAAACCCTGACGAATAAGCGCGGAGAATTTCGGACCATGACCGCCTGCCGCCTGTGCGGCGGCACGGACCTAAAAACTTTCATCAACTTCGGCGACTTCCCGCTCGCCGGCGCCTTCCTGAAGCCGGAGCAGATCCCTGACGAGAAGTTCTTCCCGATGGGCATGCAGTTCTGCGTTTCCTGCACCAACGTCCAGGTGGACACGGTCATCCCCTTAGACGTCCTATTTAAGAACTACTTCTACTTCTCCTCGGCCATCCAGACCCTGCGTGACCACTTCGGCCTGCTCGCCGAGGAAATGGTCGCGCGCTTCGTGAAGCCGAAGGAGTCTTTAGTCGTCGAGATCGGCTGCAACGACGGTGTCTTCCTGCGCCACCTCGCTTCCCGCGGCGTGCGCAACGTCGGCGTCGACCCGGCGACAAATGTAGTCGCCTCCATCAAAGACGAGGGCGTGACCGCCATCAATGATTGCTTCGGCGAGCGGGTGGCCAAGAAGATCGCCGCGGATCATGGCAAGGCCGACGCGGTCGTCTCCAGCTTCTCCTTCGCTCATATCGACGACATGCACGACGTCATGCGCGGCGTGGACGCCGTCCTCGGCGATAAGGGCGTGTTCGTCTTCGAGATTTACTACCTGGGCGTGGTCATCGAGGAGATGCAGTACGACATGATGTACCACGAGCACATGAGCTACTACACGCTCGCCTGCCTGGAGAAGTTCCTGGGCCGGTACGGGCTGGAGGTCTTCGAGGTTAAGAAGATCGCCCTGCGCTCGGGGACCCTGCGCTTCTACGCCCAGCGCAAAGCGGCGAAGCCTCATCCGATCTCGCCCAGCGTCCAGGCCCAGCGAGACGAAGAGAAGGCCAAAGGACTCCTCGACGCCAAGACCTACGATAGCTACGGGGCCAGGGTGGCCAATACCAACAAGGACCTGATGGCCCTGCTCGATAAGATCAAGTCTGAGGGGAAGAGCATCATCGGCTACGGAGCCTCGGGCCGCGCGACCATCATCATGAACTACTGCGGCATCGACGGCCGCTACCTGGATTTCGTCGTGGACGACGCCCCGGCCAAGCACGGCTACCTGACGCCAGGCACCCACTGCGAGATCAAGCCGTGGACCTATGTCGAGGCGATGGCCAAGAAGCCGGACTACGCACTCGTCTTCGCCTGGCCGTTCATCGAAGAGGTCAAGAAGCGCCGCGCCGACTATCTCAAGAACGGGGGCAAGTTCATCGTTCCCTTGCCCGAAGTGAAGGTCTTCGGCGCCTGATGTCCCTGAGCCCTAAGCGCGTCCTGATCTTGGGCGGCACCGGCATGCTGGGAAGCATGCTGTGGAGCCGGCTGTCGCCCGTGTCGGGTCTGCGCGTGCGCCGCAGCCAGCGCCGGGATAAGGCGGGGGAGGGCTACTTCGACGCTCAGGGCCCCGAAGCCGGCCTGGAGCGGTTGCTGGCGGAGGCGGGCGGGACGGACTTCGTCGTCAACGCGCTCGGTCTGACGAAGCCGGAGATTAAAGAGGGTGACACGGCCTCCGAGGCAGCGGCCTGGGCGGTCAACGCCGTGCTGCCCCAGCGCCTGGCCAGCGCGGCGGCGCGCGCCAAGGTGCGCGTGATCCACATCTCGACCGACGGGGTCTTCTCCGGCATGGCGGGACCCTACGACGAATTGGCCGCGCCCGACCCGCTCGACCTCTACGGTCGCTCGAAGCTGGGCGGCGAGGTCCGCGACTCCCGCGTGCTGATCGTGCGCTGTTCCGTCGTCGGTCCGGACCCGGACAAGGGGAGGGGACTGTTCGAATGGTTCCGGGGCCTCGGAGACGCCGGCCGGGCGCGGGGCTTCACCGACCAACTGTGGAACGGCGTGACCACTCTCCAATTCGCGGAGCTGTGCCGCGAGATCATCGAACGTGATGCGTTCGACGGCCTCACAGCGACGGCTCCCGTCCGCCATTTCTGCCCCAACCCGGCGGTCAGCAAATACGACCTGTTGATGGCGTTTTCCGACGCGCTTGGCGGGCGCACGAAGGTCGACCCGGCCGTGTCCGGCCTGGCCGTCAACCGCGTCCTGAACTCGCGCTGGCCCGACCTGAACGCGCTGGTCGGCGGCAAGTCCGACATCCGCGGCGCCGTCGCCGTCATGCTTCGCGCCGAACCCGCTTTGAAGGCGTATCGATAGACTAGGAGAATTGAATGGCCACCCGCAAACCGAAGCTCGCGATCATCCTCGGCATCCGCCCGGACGTCATCCGCGCGAGCCTGTTCCTCAACATGATCCGCAAGGACCCGCGCGTTGAGGTCACCTTCATCTGGTCCGGCCAGCACTACTCCGACAACCTCAAGGACGTATTCTTCCGCGAGCTGGGCGTGAAGCCTCCGGAGGTCGAGCTCAACGCCCGCGGCTCCAACGACGCAGAGGTCAGCTCCTCCATCATCTCCAAGCTCTATCCCGTGCTGGCCAAACTTAACCCCCACGCGGCCATGTACCTGGGAGACACGAACACCGTCATCTCCTGCCTGGCCGCGGCCCAGCTCAACATCCCCATCGTCCACTTCGAAGGCTGCATGCGCTCCTACGACTGGCGCATGCCCGAGGAGAAATACCGCGGCGTCATCGACCACCTCTCCGACCTCATCTACACCTACTACCCGGAGTACAAGAAGCAGGGCGTGGACGAGGGCATCAACCCGAAGGCCATCCAGATCGTCACCAATCCGATCGTGGATGTCCTCCAGAAGCACTACTTCGACAAGAAGGCGCTCTTCGACAAGATGGCGACGCCCGACTTCTTCGCGTCTCGCGGCATCGAGGAGGGGAACTTCTACGCGATGACCTGCCACCGCCGCGAGAACGTCCACATTAAGTCCTCCTTCAAGAACATCTTGGACCTCGTGGCCGCCGCACAGCGCAAGGTGTACTTCCCGGCCTCCTACCGCACGCAGAAGGTCCTCCAGGAGTACGGCTTCAAGGTCCCAAAAAACGTCATCATGGTCGATCCCGTCGGCTACCATGAGTTCCTAGTGCTCATGACCCGCTCTGCGGGTGTCGTCACCGATTCCGGGACGGTCGTCGAGGAGACAGCAGTGTTGGGAGTGCCCTCCATGCAGATGCGTCATGCGACCGAGCGCCCGCAGACGTACGACGTCCGCAGCAGCGTCAAGTACGATCCGACCGAGCCCGCGAAGTATCCGGCGAAGACCGTGTTCGCCAAACTCGAGTACCTGCGCGGCACGAAGTGGAAGCACGGCCTGGGCGACGGCAAGGCGTCGGAGCGCATCTACAAGGACATGGTCAAGCGCCTGCTGACTGGCCGCATCGCCAACCATCGGCCGCAGGACTACCATCTGGACGTGCGCCGGTCGTACATCGGCGACGGCATCGTACTTCGGAGAGCCTAGAGCTAATGTTGAGGAAACGGGCGCGCGCCGGGAGCTTGCCGTACCTCTGGGCCTTCGCCCTTATCATCGTTAGCGCTTACCTCGTGCTCCCGTATGCGGTCCCGGAGAGGCTGGCGGACCCGGAATTGGCCCGCCTGTCGATTCTTTTCGGTCGCGGGTTCATCGTATGCCTCGGGCTCCCCGTCCTCCTGGCGGGCCTGCTGTCGCGTCGAAGCCGAGGCGAACTGGACCGCTTGGAACGGCTAGGCAAACCGATCCTTTTTTTCTCGGCCGCCGCATATTCCGCATCGATGCTCGTATTAAGCTCCTTCAAAGGCCGCGCTCACCATACGTACGCGGACATGGCGACTCATCTGGAGATTCTTTGGCGCGCAGGGCATGGCTTGGGCCTCACCTCCGCGCTTTCCACGGAGTATCACCATGGGAGCCACTGGTTCGCCGCGCACTTCACTCCCATCGCGTATCTCTTCGTCATTCCCTTCAGGCTATTCCCATATCCCGAGACCCTGCATCTGATCCAAACGGCTGCTTTGGTGAGCGCGGTTATTCCGATCGTCCTCTATGCGAGAATGCGGCTCGGCAAGGCTGCGGGCGACTGGGTGGGCGTCGTCTACCTTTGCTATCCGACGCTTCATTACATCAACTTGTATGAATTCGAGTACCTGCGCTTCGCGATCCCGACGCTGGCCTGGGCCTTCTATGCGATCCACAAGGGAGATCTGAAGGTCTATTCTCTGGCCGTGTTGGCGTCGTTGTTGGTCCGAGAAGAAGTATCGGCGGTCGTCGCCATGCTCGGGCTTTATGTGACCTTCCATCTGGGCAAGCGGAAAGTCGGCCTAGTTACCACGCTCGCGAGCCTTGCGTATTTCGCCGTGGCACTGAAGATCGTAATCCCATTTTTCAGAGATGACAATACGCTGGTCTACGCTGCAAATTACGCCCACTTGGGTGCCAGCCCGGCAGATATAGCATCTAACGTATTGCTCCACCCACTCAGAACGATCCGAATCCTCGCGGATCCCATGCGGTTGGCCAACCTCGCGATGTATCTGGTGCCGCTGGGATTCCTGCCTCTTTTGGGATTTGTTCCTCTGCTGATCGCGCTGCCTAATATCGGCATGACCTTCTTGAGTCAATACATGACCAATTACAGCTTCATCCTCTACTACCTCGCTCCCAGCATTCCATTCCTGATGTTCGCCCAGGCTGATGGTATAAAGATACTTATCGGCCGCTGGGCCGAAGGGGAGGATCGCGCCGCCGCTCGCGCCGTCGTCCTACCTGCGTTGGCGGCCTGTACCTTCCTATCCGCCGTATGGTTCGGACCGCTGCCGTTCTCTCTTCAATTCTGGTCTATGAAGCATCGCGTAGGGGTTTTCTACACGACCAACTTTCATAGAAGCAATTATCAGCGGACCGCTCGAACCGGCTCAAGGGACATGGTCGTCGCAGCTGTTCCCAAGGATGCTCGTGTCGCCGCCGAGCAACCGTTTATGCCGCATCTGTTCGACCGCAGTGAGCTGTTGTGCTTTCCGGACGACGTCAAACGCGCTGATTACATCGTCTTCGATCGCAAGGTGGAGAAGCGGACGGGCTGCCAGACCACATTCCTGGATTTCAGGAACAATCCTGACCGCTACTACTCAGAGATCGAGTCCGATGTCCGGAACTGGGAGTTGATGATGGAGCGAGATGGCGTAAAGCTGTTTCGCAGGCGCAACATCGATGAGTGGCTGAAAGGCAGGAGTCATTCAAAGCGATGAGCGGATCAAAGACCGGGGCTGGCTCGGAGTTGATCGTGCGCCTCAAGGGCGGCCTCGGCAATCAGCTCTTTGAATACGCAGCGGCGCGAGCATTGGCGCTTAGAAACGATGCCGCGCTTAAGCTCGATGCGATCTCGGGATTCGCATATGATCATCAATATCAGCGTTCGTTGAAGCTGGATAGCTTCTCGATTCAGGCTGCATATGCCGATCGTCGCGAGTCATTTTGCGATTTACTGGGCAGACCCCGTCGTGTGATGGCGCGCGCACTAGGACGCCGATATGTCGATGATTCCGGTGGGTTCACGAGCTCGGATATGCGGTCTCTTCGATTCACGGGGACAATTTACTTGGATGGATTATGGCAGAACCAAGCGTTCTTCTCGGATTATGAGGAGATCGTGCGCCGGGACCTTGCCTTTAAGGCTGCTCCCTCCGCGGAGACTGAGGAGTTGCGCGACGCGATTGAATCGAGCGAGTCGGTAAGCGTGCATGTGAGACGCCTCTTCATCCCTCCGGGCGCAAGCCGGCCTGTTCCTGTCGAGGACGATGTCCCGATTCCATGGCTGACGAGAAGGCCCTATTATGAAGCCGCGATCGAGAGCTTCCGAGGCCGCGTCCCCAATCCGCACTTCTTCGTATTCTCCGACCATCCCGACTGGGCGCGAAGGAACCTCCGTTTCCCGGGAAAAGCGACTTATGTCGAAGAGAGGAAAGGCGATAATCAGGACGTGACCGATTTACGGCTCATGACCTCGTGCCGGCACCATATCGTCTCCGCGAGCACCTTTAGCTGGTGGGGAGCATGGCTGCGCGGCAGCGGCGTTGGGCATGTTTGCGCTCCGCGTGATGGGTGGGCGTTCCCAGGCATGCCGTTGTCCGCATGGACAGTGCTGTGACTTCGAGCAGCGGATATTGTCCCTTATGCGGCAAGAATCAGCCTGTTTCGGCGCACCTGACCACTCGCGACTTTCTCCTGAGTCGAAGTGAGTTCTCGATCGTTCGCTGCGTCACGTGCGACCTCTGCTATACCCATCCGCCAGTTCCTGAAGAAGAAATCGGCCGCTATTATGCCTTTAGCGACTATGCTCCTTATCGCGTGATGGACCCCCTCTCGCCTATGGCCCGCCTCAGGCGAGCCATTCGAAGATACATTCCCGAAAGCGAAACGTCCCAAATCATAAGACTCCTGAACGCCAGGAGGGTGAAACGCATCCTCGAAATCGGTCCCGGCGCGGGCGCACTCAGCAAGAAGCTCCTGGATGCGGGGTTCGCCGTTTCGGCGGTAGAATTGGATCCATCCTGCGCGCAGGGTCTTAGAAATTACGGCATCGATTGCGTGACCGGCACTGTTTCCGAGGGAATCCGAAAATTCGAAAGCGAATGCTTCGACGCCGTGATCATGCGCCATGTGTTCGAGCACATCTATAATCCGAGGGCCGTCCTCAAGTCGCTTCGGCGCCTGCTCTCGCAAGATGGCATCATGGTGCTATCGATGCCTGATGCTTCGTCGCGCGAGGCGAAACTGTTCGGGAAATACTGGATTGGCTGGGATGTCCCTCGGCATGTGACTCATTACGCCCCCAGCACGCTTAACGCGATTTTGAGCTTGGAGGGGTTTGCTTCGGAATGGGTTGCTCCTGAATATTACGGGACCTCATTTATCGAAAGTATTGAGCTCCTGTTATTCTCGCGACCTGCGCCTGCCTGGTTCCATCTTCCGATCTATTACAGCTGGCGCGTTTGGGCGCCCTTCCACTTCCGCATTTTCGGAAGCGGAACTATGAGCGCCGTCGTCCGGAAATCTCCACGAACGGCTGTTCCAGGTGGGGATTGAAATCGTGGATTCAAAGCGCGTTCTACTTTACGGCGAGTCATGGCGTGGGACCATGGCTTACTCTGTAAAATTGGCGCTCGAAGAGAATGGCTATTCCGTCGATACCGTCGATCCCAGCGTCTATCAGTTCCATGCCGGCTTGATAGGAAAGGTCGATTCGATAATGGACCGGGTGTTCTTCCGGAAAATCGCCTATGCGATCAATGCACATATGCAGGAACTGCTGCGTACACGGAAGTACACTATCGTCGTGATCATCAAAGGTCTCCATGTGTGGCCGGAGACGATCACCCTTTCTAGGAAGCTGTGCGGAAGAGCGGTCAATTGGAACCACGATGAATTCTTTAATCCCTTGCGGGGGGCTGGACACATATGGTCCCCGTACATCGAGCAGGCGTTCAAGGAATATGAGGTCATCATTACGCCTCGCCGCCACCTCGCAGAATCGTATTTGGCGAAAGGCGCCCGGCGGGTCGAGTATCTGCCGTTCGCCTGCGACCCTGAAATCCACCAGCCAAGAGTTCCCTCGGCCCAGGACGTTGTCCTGTATTCATCCGAGATCATATTCGTTGGGAATTGGAGCCCGTTGCGCCAAAATGTTTTTTCGAAGCTGATCGACTCCCAGCCTTTGACCATTTGGGGGGCCTCATGGTGGCGTTCCGGGTGGAAATTCAGCACGTCGCCGAATTGCCGCCTTAAGGGTATTATCCCGCAGGATCGAATGTCTCTGCTGCTGGCTTGCTCGAAGATCGCGCTGAATATGTATACACGAGAGAACAGTGATCGTTATACGATACGTAATTTTGAGATTCCTGCCGCGCGCGTGTTCCAGCTCGCGGAGCGAACCGTAGAGGCCACTGGATTCTTCGAGGAGGATTCAGAAGCGGTATATTTCTCTACTGCGGAGGAGCTCATCGATAAATGCCGATTCTATCTCGCGCACGATGAGGCCCGTCGAAAAATCGCTGAGGCCGGCTACCGACGATTTATCAGCTCCGGATACACATATCGTGATCGGGTGCGGGACCTGATCGGGCGCCTCTCGTGAGCCCGGAGTTCCCCGGAAAGCCTGCGCCTCCGCCCCGGCTGGGGGGGCAGCCCAGCGTTTGGGTCGTCGTTCCAACAAAAAATGGTGTGAATCATCTGGCCTATTCTTTGCCCTCGCTCCTTGAGAGCGAATATTCGAACATGCGCGTCGTCGTCGTTGACGATCGGTCCTCTGACGGTACCGGCGAATTCGTTAAGTCCTCGTTCCCGCAAGTGGACTTCATCCTGAGTCATCGTCGGCCGGGATTTGCGGGCACAGTCAACGCCGGCATTGAACATGCCTATCTTCATGGCGCAGACATCGTCGCCGTCTCTAACAACGACATTCGGGTGCATCCTGATTGGCTCAAGATCGGCGTTCCCTTGCTTAAGGGCGATGCCGTGATCGGATTCGATGAACTGCCGATGGATGATTCGGCCCGCGTTGGCCATTGGCGGGTAATCCGGTCTTCCGAACCTCGCCCGGTCTCCGGTATCGCGGGGTGCCTTTACCTGTGCCCTGTGTCCGTGTTTGAATCGGTCGGGATGTTCGACGAGAACTATTTCATGTATGGGGAGGACAACGACTTCTTCTTTCGTCTCAGGAGATCGGGCTTCTCTCTTCTCGACTCGGGGTTTCCGGTCTGGCATGTCGGGGAAGGATCTTCCCAGGCCGGCAAGCCGTTCGTCACGTGGCTCGCCTATCGCAATGCGATTCAATTCGCCGTGAAGAACGAATCTCTCATCGGTAACGCCCGAGTCGTCCTGTCCCTGCTGAATCAGGGGTGCAATCCGTTTCTCCTAAAGGACAAAAACTCACCCAATCGCGAGCGGCTGCGCCGATTTCCGCTGCCGGTCAATTTCCTTGTGTGGGCGGCGGCTCTGTGCTGGAACCTCATTCATCTTCCGGCCACTCTCCTTCGCCGTCTGCTCCCTGCCGAGAGGCTTCGCCGGGGAGCGGACGCCTCTTCCGTTCTGATTCTGACGCCCTATTTCCTGCCTGGATTTAAGAGCGGCGGGCCTGTGCGCAGCCTGACTTCCTTGGTTCAGCAACTTCGAGGCCGCTTCATCTTCAATGTGATCACAGCCGACAGGGAGCGCGAAGATCCGCAGCCCTTTGCAGGGGTGCAAACCGGGCGCTGGTGCGAGGTGGCCGGAACGGCCGTGTATTATTTGCCGCCTGGCGTAGAGGCCGCCCGGCAAATCACCCGACTCCTATGCCAGGAGAAATCCGCTGTCTTGTACTTGAACAGCGTCTTTTCGCCCGTGTTCACGGCGCTGCCGCTGATGCTTAGGCTTTTGGGCGTGATTCCGACTCGATCCGTCGTCGTCTCACCGCGTGGGGAGCTTTCCAAACAAGCGCTGGCCCACAAGAGAGTGAAGAAAGGTGCGTTTATTTGTCTGGCGCGGCTCATCGGTGCATACTCTAAAGTGTTATGGCAGGCGGCGTCAGCCGAGGAGGCGGCTGACATCCGGCGAGTATTCGGAAGTTCCGCGACCGTCGAGATAGCCATGGATTTGACTCAGCCCGATTTGTTGCAATGTCGGACGCCGAGCGGCCCCAAACTTTCAGGGCGCCTTAAAATCGTTTTTCTAGCCAGGATCGCCCGCATCAAGAATCTCCTATTCGCAATCCAATGTCTTACGAAGGTCCGGGGCAATGTCGAGTTTGATATTTTCGGCCCGATCGAAGACATGAAATATTGGAACGAGTGCCGGTCGGCGATGAAGGAATTGCCGGGAAACGTGAGAGCCGGTTATCAAGGCGTTGTCTCTCCCCAGGACGTGGTTCGCACGCTATCCGCATACGATCTATTCTTCCTGCCGTCTGAAAGCGAGAGCTTCGGCCACGGGATATTCGAAGCGCTGAACTCCGGATGCCCGATATTGATCGGTACCAGGACACCCTGGCGTAACTTGCACGAGAAAGGGTGCGGGTGGGACCTGCCGCTCGAGGAGTCCGACGCCTTTACGGCCGCCGTAGAGGCCTGCGTCCTGATGGAAGAAAGAGAGCACGCTCTCCTCCGCAATGCCGCGAGACGGGCCGCGGAAGAATATGCCTCGGATTCGTCGCACCGTGAGAAGACGATCAAGATATTTGAAACGGCCCATTTGATTGGATCCGTCCCAATCCAAACATGAGAATCCGATGCGGACGCTGAAAGGACTAGCAAGACTGTGCTACAGGTTGGTCAGCCCTTTATCTAATTTTTTGAGGCTGCCATGGCTGCCTCGTTACTACGCGGCTTACCTGATTGATGCCTATAGATATTCGCGCCAACCTCATGCGGAGAAAATCTCTCTTTTGGATTTATTCCCGTGCATCTATGACAACACCGGGAGCAACCCGTTTGACTCGCATTACTTTTATCAGGACATTTGGGCGTTCAAGGAAGTGATCAAATCCGCGCCTGCTTGGCACGTCGACGTGGGGTCGACGGCCATCTTTGTCGGAATGGTCAGCGCGGTCGTCGACGTGACGTTCGTGGATATCCGGCCTCTGCGAGTCGATTTGGACCGCTACTCGTACAAGGCGGGGTCTATTCTTGAGATGCCTTTCGCGAACGACAGCGTCGAGTCTCTTTCATGCTTGCATGTGGCCGAGCATATCGGGCTAGGCCGTTATGGGGATCCGCTGGATGCAGAAGGGACGCAAAAGGCGGCGCGGGAACTGGCGCGCGTGCTTGCGCCGGGGGGGAGACTCTTGTTTTCGGTGCCGATCGGGCGCCCGCGGATCGAGTTCAATGCCCACAGAATACATTCGGCCACTCAAATCCTCGATTACTTCGGCAGCCTGAAGTTGGTCGATTTCTCGGGCGTTGATGATCGCGGAATATTTAAGAAGCGGCGTGACATCGGAGAACTGGATAATTGTGAGTATGGCTGCGGTTTCTTTATTTTCTCCAAACCACAACTTAAGGTGAGCTTGTGACGATGGTCGACCCTGGGTCGTTGGGCGCCGAATCGCAGGTAACGAGGGACGCTCCGGTAATTGTAATTCGGCGTCATGACCGAGGAACTCTGATCTCCGCGCCGGGACGAAGAGTTTTTTTGTGTTTTTGTTTGGTGGAGGCATTGGGGTTATTATTGATCGGAGCCTGCCAGGAAACCTTCAGTCCGCTGATCGGCCCGTGTCTCGCTGCTATTGGCTTCGCGCTTGTGGTATTCGCGACCTCACCAGCTCGCTGCTATTACTCGCCCCTCGTTTTTTCGATGTGGTTCAATCTCGGCTGTGTCCTTTCGTTCGCCGATCTAATGATAAATGAGGCTATTCACCGCAGTCACCCCAATCCGGCTACGGCCGCGTTCGCTTTTACCGATGGTGAGATGTGGCTTGGCGTTTCATATTTGGCGGTTGGCGCGTTGGCGATCGTAGTTGCCACACTGTTTGCGGAAAAATTTGTCGCGCGCGACACCCCAAGTCGACCGCGCGCATTCCGTGACCAGGGCATCGCGGTAAAAGCTGTGATTGGCTGGACCGTGCTCAGCCTAATCTTGATGGTTGTGCTTGCGTATCTTCAGATCGGGCGAACGGGCCTTGTCAATAAAACGGAACTCCCCTTTCACCTGGCGGGACTCATTAGCTTCACAAGAAGCTACGCCGTGCCTGTTTTCGGTCTCTTAATTGTCGATATGCTGGTTAGCGGGAAATACGGGTTGATTCTTAAGTGTATGTTCGTCGGCCTTGTGTTGGTGGGATTGGCGGGATCGATTACGTCATTGAGCCGAGGCTATTTGGGATTTCTCGTTATAGCCCTGTCATTATATTTCGTTGTCAATTTAGGGCGTCATCGTGCCAATTCCCGTTCATTGATCCTGTGGGTTGCTGGTGCGGCGCCATTCCTGCTGCTCTCCATTTTCCTTGTAAATTCTCTGCGTGACAAGGGATTTGCTGGGCAGGAATTGTCTATTTCCAGTGTGGGCTCATACATAGGCGCGAGCCGGCTGACCGATCTCGGCCTTATCCTGACGGATTTTTTTAATCTAGCAGTCGGACGCATCGGCGGTCTACAGGAACTTCTCGGGACATTAAGCGCTCCGCATGTCTGGGATGCGCGCAATCCTTGGTATTTGTTCATGGAAAACGAAGAAGTGATGTCCTGGTTGCAACGCGGCGTGTTGGGGTTTGTGACTTATGGCGATGCGACCGTCGGATTTGGATATTCCTACAGTCTCTGGGGTTCACTGGCGCTTGGTGGTAGTATGTGGCATGTTCTAGTGGGTACATGCGCATATCTTGCGGCTTTGCTGGCGATGGAAGAGGCTTTCTATCGGATCAATCTTCCCGTTATTTCACTCGTTCTGACAGTCAATGTTGGGTTCCAGTTTTGGGGATTCGCCAACAAAACCATTTGTATTAATCTTCTCGGAATCATTCTGGTTATATATTTCATCGCGCGGCTTTGTTGTCAACCATCTAGTTGGATCCGTGAAGTGCGGAAGTAGGTCGCCTGTGTTATTCCTAGGAGCGCACCTTTATCCTTGCCCGCCACGCTAGTATTTTAATTGTAGTCGACCGCTACACGCCGGAGGCGCGCTCTGCTGCGCATCTCTTCGAGGACCTTGCCAAAGCGCTGGTCCGGCGCGGTCATGCGGTCTGCGTCGTGACCAAGAAGCCGACTGAAAACTTGCCGGACGGCTCCGCGTTCCCGGGCGAGGAGATTCGCGACGGAGTTCGCGTCGTGCGCATGCGCAGTTATATGGGCGAGCCGCGGAACGCGGTTCTAAAGGGCCTAGACCAAATCTTTCTCGCGCTACGCGTGTGGATACGGCTCCGCTTCCTGGAGCGCCCCGATGTTGTCTTGGTCTACTCCCCGCCGCTTCCGCTGGCCGCCGCGTGCGCGGCCTCCGGTTACCCTCTGGTCGTGAATCTCCACGACCTGTACCCGCGAACCGCCGTTGAACTCGGGCGGCTCCGTTCTCCGTTGTTGATCGCCTTGGCCGAATGCGTCGAGGACTTCGTGTACCGCCGGACACATATGTTCGTGGTTCCCGCGCCCGATAGCGCACGCTACCTGATGGACAAGAAAGGAATCTCGTCCGACCGCGTTCTCCTGTGTTATAACTGGGTCGACTTCAAGGCGATGGCGCCCGGCGATGGGGAAACCTTCCGTCAGGCGCATGGGTTGGAGGACAAGTTCGTCGCGACCTACGCGGGGTTGGTCGGCGTCGCCCAGGACCTCTCGGCAGTTGTGGATGCGGCCAAACATTCGCGTGGAGATGCGAGACTGGTATTCCTCATCATCGGTGAGGGGGCGGAACTCGGCCATTGGAAGGCCGAAGGTGCTGGATTGCCGAACCTACGGTTCCTGCCAACCCTTCCGCGCCAGGAGTATCTAGAGGCGCTGCGCGCATCGGACGCGTGCCTGCTCGCCTTATCAGCCAACCTCCGATCTCCGGCAATCCCGGGTAAGCTGCAGAACATCATGGCTGTCGCTAAACCCGTGCTGGCCGTCGTGCCGGTGGGCTCGGCTGCGGCGCGGACGGTTGAGGAATCCGGTTGCGGCATAGTCACTCCGCCTGGGGACGGGGCGGCGTTGCTCGCAGCGGTGGAGCGCCTTCGCTCGGATGCGGGCCTGTGCGAGCGGCTTGGGGCGGCCGGCCGCCGCTTTGCCGAGGATCATTTCGCGATCGACGCCGCCGTGGCTGTGTTCGAGACGGCGCTGCGCCAGGCTGTGCCTTAAGTCATCTCGCAGAAGGCATGAAGAACTGCTAAAATCCTGAAGGTATGCTTCGTCCGCTGTCCCGCCTATGGTTTGTCCGCTGCTTTGTCCCTGCGCTCGGCGACCTCGCAATACTGCTGGCCGCGCTAGCGGCCTCGTTCGCGTTGCGTGAGCCGCAACTCCTTCGGGCGGAGGTGTTCGCCGCGTTCCTCCCCTTGTTTTGTATTTGGTTCGCAACGTTCTATGCCTCGGGTCTGTATGAATTACGACTGGTCAGAGACTTCGTGGCGCTGATCAGCGGTCTGCTTGGTTCTGCGGTCATCTGTTGGCTGCTGGGCACGATGTATTTCTACCTACTTGGGCCGTATGTCCATCTTTCACCCAAGACGCATCTTTTGTTGGTGGTTCTAGCGGCTCATGTGGGGATTCTGGCGTGGAGGCGGCTTATCCTGGCCGTGACGGATTTCAGCCTGATGAAGATGCGCATGCTCGTTTTGGCCGATCCAGACCATGTGGACCATTTGCGGACAGCCATTATCCAACGCTCTCAGGACGATCTGGATTTGACGGGGTCTCTATCGGCCGGCGTGGATTTGGTCGTGGCTGATGCCCACTGGATCGAGGGGCATTGGGACGAGGCTCGCCGCGTGTTCTCCGCGGCGGTGGAGCAGCGCGTGCCTATCGTCAGTCTCGAAGGCTTCTATGAGTCCTTGTTCGGCAAGGTCTCTCCGCTCTACACCGGTGAGCCCGCTTGGGCGCTGGAACATGTCCTGCCGCGCGCCGACAGTCTCTATGTCAAGGGCAAACGCGTGTTCGATGCGGCGTCGTCGGCTGTAGGTTTGGTCCTGCTGTCGCCCGTGTTGGCGCTGACGGCCTTCGCCATCTGGAGCTTCGACAAGATGTCGCCTTTGTACGGCCAGCCGCGCGTGGGCTACCTCGGCCGAACTTTCACGCTCTGGAAGTTTCGTACGATGCGCCCGGGAGCGGATTCGGACGGCCCGTTTCGCCCGGATCGGGAGTCGCGCGAGCGGGTGACGCCGCTCGGTCAATTCTTGCGGCGTTTTCGTCTTGACGAGTTCCCGCAGCTCTGGAACGTCTTGCTTGGAGATATGTCGCTCGTGGGGCCGCGGCCGGAATGGATCAAGGAAGTCGAGGTGTTGGAGAAGGTTGTGCCCAATTATCACTTGCGACATCTCGTGCCGCCGGGTATCACGGGATGGGCGCAGGTGTATTACCGGGCGACGAACGACCCCAAGGACTCGCTTGAAAAGCACCACTACGACCTTTACTACCTGAAGCACTTCTCTCCGGCGCTCGACCTGACTATCCTGATGAAGACCGTCAAGCGCGTCTTCGTCAAGGACAGCCGCGTCGCGTCCGTGCTGACGTCTTTCCCGCGCGCGGCGCGCATCACCCCGCTGCCGATGGACATTGCATCCATCATCAGCCGCAATTAGGGCCGCGGTCCGCTCAGGAAGCCGTGGCCCGCGGAAGCGTCAAAAGCATCGCGGCGCCGCGAAGCTCGCTCCTGACGCCACGGCTAATAAACGCGAGTAGAGCGAGCCCGCAGAAGGTGAACCCGGCCGTCTGCCCGATGAAGGCAAGCCAGCTGGCCGGCGGCGGCGTCAAGTGCGGCCAGGCGAGGCCGAGTGCCGCAAGAACAGCTGAACTGGCGGCAAGTTCTCTCGTGATATCCCCAAACTGAGCTGCGCTCAGACGCAGTTCGCGACCCAGCAAGAGTGGGAAAATCCAGCCCCCAGTTGCGGCCGCCGCGATCAATCCTGCCGCCGGCGCCGCAGTCAAGCCGGCGGAAAAAGACAGCATCAGATATAGAATCGCCGCCCTCAGGGCTGCTTCGACGGCCGCTGCGATGCCTGTTTCACGGATGCACCCGAGACCGAAAAGGACGTTAGATAGCGCGCGGCCCGTCGCCTGCCATAGGAGAAGCCCTGCAAATAGGAGCATCAGTTTTCGCCCGCCGAAAAGTGAGGGCCCCACCCATAAGCCGACAAACCGTTCATTGAGCGCCAGATAGCCGCCAAAGCCGAGTGCGGCCGTCCACGCGACGATGCGCAGAAGGCGCAGAGTGATCTCGCGGCTGCCCTCGGCGCTTCTTTGAGAGTGAAGATGAGTCAGGCTCGGCAGGAAGGCCGCTGCGACCCGCGAGGATAGCTGCTGAATGACATCGGCGGCGTTGCGCGTCATGGTCATGATCGGAATGCTCGCGGGTCCCAGAAAATGTCCGATGAGGAAGGCGTCGGTTTCTCCCGTCATACCGGCTCCAATCCTGCCGACCCACGAATAGCCGGTCAACCCCGAAACGGCGCGCAGCTCGGCGCGGCTGATCCGGGGCCGGATGCCCAAAGTTCTGCGGCAGGTCCAAAGTGCAATCGCTCCATTTGCCGCCAGCAGCCCTACGCTCCGCAATAGCGAGCCTGCCGGCAGGGCGACCAGCCCCCACCCCCGGAGCAACATCCAAACGGTCAGAGCCATCCCCGCCGCTGTCATCAGGCAATAGAAGCCGCCAAGTACCAGCGGGAAGGCCATCAAGGAGATCGGAATAGACGCGACTGTCAGGGCCAGAGCCAGGATCGTTTCGGCGGCCACCTCCAGCAGGAAACAATCAACGAGGAGGCGCGATTGCTGGCCCTGCATGTGAATGAGATTCGGAAGAAAAGGCGCGGCGACGACGGCGGCGATGACAAGAATGACGTAGACCAACGCGTTAAGCGAGAGGCCCGTTCCGATCGCCTCCTCCATCGACGCCATGTCGCCACGCCCGTAAGCCGCGCTGACGCGCTGCTGGAAAACAGCCGAAACTCCAGGATCGAGCAAGGTCAACCAGACTGCGGCGCTCGACATCGCCAACCAAGCTCCGTACACAGGGAGGGAGAGGTACTGAAGAAAAAGAGGAACCAAGATGAAACCCTGGCCCATGCTCAGCGCAAGTGAGATGTACTGAAAGACGAGGCTGATGACCGTGAAACGTCGGCGTTTCGGAACTGCGCCGTTCATCCCGGGCGCCCGCTCACGAATCTTTCAACGCGGCGGATAGGCGGTTGAGAATACGAGGGGCGCTCGTGATTCCACTTTTCATGACGAGCACTCGGGCCATCATGCCGGGCGCTCGCAGCAGCCAGTTCCAATGCAGCGGCATTTGCGCCAGCGCGTCTTCGTATTCCGCCCTGAATGAGTCGTCGATCTGCATGGCGCCGCACTTCCACGCCCAAAAAAAGACGATCTGAAGGTAATAGCTGTGCCGAGGGCCATTCTCGGCCGCAAGCAAGGGCGCGTGCTCGCGGATAAGCGGGTGCTCGAAGACCCGGTGAAAAATTCCCCAATCGCTGGCCGGAGTGCGCAGGACGCGGAAATCCTCATCGCATGAGGCGAGTTGTTCGGAGATCACGGCGAGTTTCCCGCCGGGGTTGTCGCGAAAAAGGGACAGCGCGAGAATCAGATGGATGAAGCCGTGTTCATCGGCCGTGGCGCGGAGCAGAGCCATGCTGTCGGGTGAGAGGGCGCCCTTGCGGTAGATGTAGATTGAAATTTTAGGCCATCGCACCAGCAGTCGCGAAATGTCAGCGGGATCGGAGAAGCATGTGACTGGATCGGGATAGTCGAAGGTTCTGAGCCTGGAGCCGGGGGGTTGTTCGAACGAGAACAGCAGGACGCGTGGTTCATGCGCATCGAGGGCGGCCGATATAGTCGAGACGGCGTTCGGCGCCAGAGTGTCATCGTCCGAAAAATACCAACAGTAGTCCGTCTCGCAGTGTTCGTACAGCCACCACAGGTTGCGAACGGCGCCGATGTTCCCTGCCTGTCGGTATTGAGCGATGCGCAGATCCTTGTTCGCTGCGGCAAAGCGTTGGATGACTTCGGGCGTGCCGTCCGTGGAGCAGTTATCGCTGATCAGAACGGACGTTCGTTCTGCCAGACCGGACGTTCGGATTTGGCCTGACAGGGTATCGAGAACACGGGCCAACTTGGCCGCGCGATTGTACGTGGGAACGGCGATCGTCAGGGATGGAGGCATCGCAAGATACGGCCGAGACAACGTCTGAAACTATACAATTAACGGTCGATAAATGATGGCTGCTGATAAGGCAACCCGGAGCGCGATTCAGTTGAGAATTTGTCTGCTACTTTGTGCCTGGAGAGACCGCAAAAAAATTATAATACCGTGTCATTGGAGCGCGCCCTTCTTCCGTTCCTGTCTTCATAAGACACCAAACATGAGAGACTCCAGCCTTCGCGGAATGCAGGCCGTCATCCTTGCCGGAGGCCTGGGCACCCGGATAAGCGAGGAAACATCGCTTCGCCCCAAGCCGATGATCGAAATAGGCGGCAAGCCGATCCTGTGGCATATCCTGAAGACCTACTCTCACCACGGGATCAACGACTTCATCGTTTGCCTCGGCTACAAGGGCTACGTCATCAAGGAGTACTTCGCGAATTATTTTCTGCATACGTCGAATGTCACCTTCGACATGAAGAAAAATAAAATGAAGGTTCACGACAATAGCTCCGAGCCCTGGCGCGTGACGCTCGTGGATACTGGCGATCAGACGATGACCGGCGGTCGTCTCAAGCGTGTATGCGAATATATCAACGGCGAAACGTTCTGTCTGACCTACGGCGACGGCGTCTCCGACGTGGACGTTTCCGCGTCGATCGCCTTCCACCGTAAGGGGAAGGCTCTCGCGACCATCACCGCGGTCCAAGCCCCTAGCCGCTTCGGAGTGCTGGACATGAAGGCCGATATGGTGGCCGGCTTCCGAGAAAAGGCTCCGGGCGACGGGGTCTGGATAAATGGCGGCTTCTCTGTCGTCGAACGCAAGGCCATCGATCTCGTAGCGGGCGATACGACTCGCTGGGAGGCGGAACCGCTCGAAACACTCGCGCGCAAAGGCCAACTCTCCGCCTACAAGCATAAGGGCTTTTGGCAGGCGATGGATACACTGCGCGACAAGACCAATCTCGAGGAGCTATGGGCATCGGGGAAGGCTCCGTGGAAGACCTGGAAATGACGCAGTTTGACGGGACATTCTCCGGACGTACCGTCCTCGTCACCGGACACACAGGTTTTAAGGGCTCATGGCTGACCATGTGGCTGCTTGAGCTCGGCGCGACGGTCGTCGGCTTCGCCTTGCCGCCTGAGACGCAGCCGAGCCTCTTTGAACAGCTCGGCCTTGAGCGCCGTATTGATTCCCGCGTCGGCGACGTACGCGACGCGGCCTTGCTTGATAAGACTCTGCGCGAGACGCGGCCTGAGATTGTATTTCACCTCGCGGCCCAGCCGCTCGTGCGCCTCTCCTACGAGCAGCCCCTCGACACTTTCGCGACGAACGTCCAGGGGACCGCTAATCTGCTGGAGGCCGTGCGCCGGACGGACTCCGTTCGCGTCTGCCAGGTCGTCACCACGGACAAATGCTATGAGAATCGCGAAGCTGATCGGCCCTACCGCGAGGAGGATCGTCTGGGTGGACGCGACCCGTACAGCGCGAGCAAGGCCTGCGCCGAACTCGTAGTCTCCTCTTTTCGCGATTCGTTCTTCTCCACGTCCGCAGCGAAACGGCGCGACGTCTCAGTCAGTTCCGCCCGCGCGGGCAATGTGGTCGGCGGCGGTGACTGGGCTCAGGACCGGCTAGTCCCCGACTGCATCCGCGCGCTCGCGGCTGAACAGGCAATCATCGTTCGCAACCCGCGCTCGGTGAGGCCGTGGCAGTTCGTCTTGGAACCATTGTCGGGCTACCTAACCTTGGCCGCGCACCAGTTCGCGAACCCCGCGAGCTTCGCTGAGGCGTGGAACTTCGGCCCCTCCTCCGACGATGCGCGTACGGCGGCGCAGGTCGCCGAGCTCGTCGTGCGCGGATGGGGCGGTGGCCGCTGGTCCGGCGCCGACGCAGATCCCGCCGCCCCGCATGAGGCAGGGCTCCTTACGCTCGACAGTGCCAAGGCCCGCGACCGCCTTTCGTGGCGGCCGGTCCACGGCGCCGACGAGGGCATCGTCCGGACCGTGGCCTGGTACCGCGCGGCCGCCTCTCCCGGCTTCGACGCTCTCACGTTCACTCGCGGCCAGATTTCGGACTACACGGCCGCGGCGCGCAAAGCCGGTCTCTCCTGGGCCGCGGAGCGCGCGGCTGTGGGGCGCCCATGATGCCAGAACGCGCCCCCGCCGAGCATGCGGTGCCAGAGGCGGCTCTTCGCGAGACCGTCCTCGCCGCCGTGCGCGAGTTTCATAAGGTTAAGTTCGCGCCCCGTCCGTTCGTCCCGGGCGTGACGCCGATTCCGCCCTCGGGCAAGGTCTTTGACGCTGAGGAGATGACGAGCCTCGTCGATTCGGGACTGGACTTCTGGCTCACCACCGGCCGCTTCGCCGAGCGCTTCGAGCGGGACTTCGCCCGCCGCCTGGGACTTGCGCACGCACTGCTTGTCAACTCGGGATCCTCGGCGAACTTGCTTGCGGTTACGACGCTGACCGCTCCCGAGCTCGGAGCGCGGCGGCTGAAGTCCGGAGACGAGGTGATCTCGACGGCCGTTTCCTTCCCGACGACGATCAACCCAATCCTGCAGTGCGGCGCCGTGCCCGTCCTCATCGACGCGGCCGCCCCGACCTACAACGCGCTCCCTGAGATGATCGCCGCGGCCGTGACGTCGAAGACGCGGGCGATCGTGCTTGCCCATACGCTCGGCAACCCGTTCGATTTGAAGGCCGTGCGCGCGATCGCCGATGAACACGACCTGTGGCTGATTGAGGACTGTTGCGACGCTCTCGGTTCGCGCCACGGCGGTGAACTCGTCTCTACCGTCGGCGACCTCGCGACCTTCAGTTTCTACCCCGCCCACCACATCACGATGGGGGAGGGCGGCGCGGTCGTCACGCGCAACGGGCGGCTCAAGAAGCTGCTCGAGTCCTTCCGCGACTGGGGCCGCGACTGTTGGTGCGCCCCCGGCAAGGACGACACTTGCGGCAAGCGCTTCCAGTGGCAGCTCGGCGGCCTTCCCGCCGGCTACGACCACAAGTACACCTACTCGCATCTTGGCTATAACCTCAAGGCGACCGACATGCAAGCCGCCGTCGGCGTTGCGCAGCTCGACAAACTCGACGGCTTCATTGCCGCTCGCCGCCGCAATTTCGACGCGCTGAAGGAGGGGCTTATGCCCTTTGAGGAACATCTGATTCTACCCGAGCCCACGCCAAACTCCGAGCCATCGTGGTTTGGCTTCCCGATCAGCGTGCGCCCCGGAGTAACATACGCGCGCGAGAAGCTGACCGCCTTTCTCGAGAGCCGGAAGATCGGCACCCGCCTCCTCTTTGCCGGCAACATCACGCGCCAGCCTTACTTCAAGGGTCTCCCGCACCGCGTCGTCGGCGACCTTGCCGGTTCCGACCGTGTAATGCGAGACGCGTTCTGGATAGGCGTCTATCCAGGGATTACGCCCGAGATGACCGACTATGTTGTTGAGGTGTTCGGAGAATTCTTTCGGACGGTCTAACGGGAGAATCCTACAGTGCTCAGAAATTCGCACAGCATCGACCCGACGACACTCCGCCGCCATATAGTTCGCATGGCATACGCCGGCAACTCCGTCCATTTGGGATGCGCTTTCTCGATCGTTGAGATTCTGGCCGTGCTTTACTCCCGTTTCTTGGCGTTTGACCCCGTCGACGCCGACTCCCCGGACCGCGACTATATGATCCTGTCGAAAGGCCACGGCATCATGGCGCTATACGCCTGCTTCCGAGAGATCGGCCGACTGCCTCAGGAGGCGCTCGATAAATACTTCTCCGATGGTTCGCTTCTCCACGGACTTTGCGAGTGGAAGGTCCCAGGCTGCGAAGTCTCGTCCGGCTCGATGGGGCACGGACTGCCGATCGCTGCGGGGATCGCCCTCGGCCTCAAGCGCCGGGGTAAGACGGACCAAAATGTTTACTGCCTCGTGGGCGACGGAGAAATGAACGAAGGTCCCATGTGGGAGGCATTGCTTTTCGCCGCGCACCACAAGCTCGACAATCTGACCGTGATCGTCGACGCGAACGGATTCCAAGCCATGGGTCCGACATCTGCCGTGATGAACCTAGAGCCACTCGCTGCGAAGTTCCGCAGCTTCGGCTTTGAGACACGCGAGTGCGACGGCCACGACACGGCCGCGTTGGAAAAGAACCTCCTTTCTTTAACGAAAGAAAATGCCATAGCCGTTCCGAAGGCGCTGATCGCCCGGACTGTAAAAGGGAAGGGCGTAAGCTTCATGGAGGGCGACAACGCCTGGCACTATCTGCGTCTCGATGCGGAAACGAAGGCGCGCGCGCTGCGCGAGCTGGGGGGGGAAGATGCGTAGCCTGCTGGCGGATCTGATCACGCGGACGGCCGAGCAAGATCCGAATTTCCTCGTGCTTTCCGGGGATCATGGCTACGCGCTTTTCGACCCTATTCGTAGGAGTCGGCCTGAGCAATTCCTGAACGTCGGAGTGATGGAGCAGGCCATGATCGGGATCGCGGCTGGTCTCTGCAAACAGGGCTTTAAGCCGATGCTGTACGGCCTCGCCGCCTTCGTCCCGATCCGCGTTCTCGAGCAGATCAAGCTCGACGTTTGCTTCCCGAACCTTCCCGTAATTTTCGTGGGTGATGGAGCGGGACTCGTCTACTCGACTCTGGGCGTTTCGCACCAGTGTGGGGAGGACATCGCCGCGCTGCGCCCGCTTCCCCACGTCCGGATATACTCTCCTTGCGATGCAGAGGAACTTCGCGCGTGTTGGAACGAACTTCTTCGCCAACAGGGCCCATGCTACCTCCGTATCGGCAAAGGCGACCGCCCGGTCGTGAATTACTCCTTGCTCGAAGATGCGGAACCTCACTTCACCCATAAAGTCGCCGGCTCGAAGACTTGCCTCGTAGCTCACGGATCGATGGTTAGCGCCGCGACGGAACGGGGGCGCGCGATGCGCCTCCCCGTCTTGTCCGTCCCGCGCATCAAGCCGCTTGGAGACGCGATAGTAGCGCGACTAAATCCATTCACGGATATCATCGTTCTTGAAGAGCACAGTCACTGCGGCGGCCTGGCCTCGGCTCTGGCTGAGCTGTTCTGCAAAATGCCGCCGCCCGCCCCAAGGATCCGTGCGATCGCGCTCGATGAGAAGTTCGCTTCACGATGCGGTTCGCACCAGTACGCCCTTTCGGAGCACGGGATGGCCGATCATCAGCTCGAGGCCCGGATAGTTGAGCTGCTGGGTTGACCGCGGAGCGTGCGTTGCCCAGCACCGATCTCGACCAAGTCCTCGATCAGACACGCGGCGTCTGGGAGGAACTGCGCGGCGCGCGCCTGTTCGTTACGGGGGGCACAGGTTTCTTCGGATCCTGGCTACTTGAGAGCATGGTTCATGCTGAGCTTGCGCTCGGCCTTGGTCTGCGCGCCGTCGTGTTGACCCGGGACCCGGAATCTTTTCGTGCCCGCCGTCCGGCATTGGCCGCGTCTACGCTGCTCTCCTTTACCGCAGGCGACATTCGCGACTTCTCGTTTCCCGCCGGGAACTTCTCGCACGTGATCCATGCCGCGACCGATACAAGCGCAGCGCTCAACGCTGGGAGGGCCGACGAGATGCGCGACGTGATCGTGAGTGGCATGAAACGCGTCCTTGATTTCACCTCGACCTGCGGTGCTCAGCGGCTGCTGCTGGCGAGTTCCGGTGCCGTGTACGGCAGGCAGCGTCCGGAGACGACGCACCTCGCCGAGGATGACGATGCCCTGTTTACGACGAGCGGGCCGTCATCCGCCTATGCCGAGGGTAAGAGAGAGGCAGAGCGCCTGTGTAGGGAGGCCGCAGGACGGCGGGGCTTGCAGCCTGTGATCGCACGCGGCTTCGCCTTTCTCGGCCCGCACCTGCCTCTCGATGCGCAGTACGCGGCTGGCAATTTTGTGCGTGACGCCCTTCGAGGCGGACCGATCCAGGTCTGCGGTGATGGTTCACCATACCGTTCCTACCTCTATGCCTCCGACCTCGCGGCATGGCTGTGGACTATCCTTGTTCGTGGGGCGTCTGGACGGGCGTACAACGTCGGGTCCGAGAGGCGGGTGACGGTTGCCGAACTCGCGCAGACAGTCGCCGCCGTCCTCTCTCCAGGTGTCGACGTGCGCATTGCGAAGCTCCCGGCGCCGAATGTCGCGCCGGAACAGTACGTGCCGAGTACGCGGCGCGCGCGCGAGGAGCTTGGACTGCGAGAAATCGTGAGTTTGGAAGAGGCGATTCGGCGTACTGGAGCCTGGGCGAGCGCTGCTTCTAAATCCGTTTGACAGTCGCTTCATCGATTTTGCACGCGCGTGCATGTGTAGGCACGAATGGCGTCAATGTATAATGGAACGAGATGAAGCGATTGATGGCTCTCGTCGTTCTGTGCGCGGTTGCGTGCGGCCACTCGCCGGTAGAGTTCCCTGTAGGATTCTTCGGCGTGGAGAGCGCCTCGGACGTGCGGCTTCTCTCGGGCAAGGGCTACAACGCCTTCCAGTCCTATCAGACCGCGCCGGAACGCGTACTTCCGGTGGCGCGCGAGGTCCGGCGGCAGTCGGCGTTATTCCTAGTTTCGCCGTATGAGATCATCAAGACGACCTACACGGCGGGCGCCTTCCCGGACGCGGTGTGGTATTTGCAGGATGAGCCCGACATCAACGGTATGGACCAGGCGGCGCTGAAGGCCGTCGAGAAGAAGGTTTTGAAGTGGGCTCCGGGATCGAAGACGGCTTTCGTGGTCGGCGACGGGAATAAGGCCAAGAATTATTCCGGTGTCGCGGACGCGATCATGGTGGATTGGTATCCGGTGCCGCACTTGCCTCTGGAATCGGCGGGGGACCATGTGCGCATGACGGCCGAAGCGGCGGGAGGGCGCAAGGTCTGGGCGGTCCTGCAGGCGATGGACTGGCGCGACTTCCCTCAGAGCGACCCCAAGAAAAAGCGCATCGGGCGTTTCCCGGATTTGGCCGAGATCCGCTTCATGAGCTACGACGCCGTGCTCAATGGCGCGCAAGGTATTTGGTACTTCGTTTACACGATCGCACCCGGAAGGAATCTCTCGCACGCGCCGGAACTGATGTTTGCAGTGGATTGGGTCGCGCGCGAGATGCGGGAGATGGCGCCGATCTTCGCCCGCGGACGGCCGATCCCGCTTCCCTTCGAGGCGCCGACCAAAGGCCTGCGCGCGCGGGCGTGGACCTATCACGGCCGCGACTACCTGGTGCTCGCCAACCGCACGAAGGACCGGCAGTGGAGGGTGCCCGAGGAGGCGCTTGCGCCAATGTGGCGGCCGCTGTTCGAGGTCCGGCGCGACCCGCGCGAGCTGCTCAAGAAGCATCAGGACGCTTATTACCTGAAGCCCTATCAGGTGCTCGTGCTCGAAAGCCGCCTGCGTCCCAAGCGCCTGCTCGGGCGCTGACGGCCGGCGCCGTCGCGCCTCGCGGCTGACGCCGCGCCCGCCCGGGCGCATGCAACTTTTCGAGGAGCTCGATCGTAAGGTGAGTATGACTTCCAACCCCGAGACGATGACTGAGACCCCCGAGATGCGCTTGACTAAGTGTCGTCCATGGGCTACACTATCCTAGGGTGAAATGGAAACCACCCCTAAAGAAGCGTACCTATACCGGTCTCAATCCGGCCGCTGTCCGTTCGAAGCGTGGTTGGATTCGCTTAAGGACCGCAAAGGCCGCGCTAAGATTCGAGCAAGAATCGCGCGTGCGCGGGCCGGCAACTTGGGGAAATGCGACTCCGTTGGAGAAGGAGTACTTGGACTTAAAATTGATTTCGGCCCAGGCTACCGCGTGTATTTTGGCGAGGTCGGACATGCGATCGTCATTCTGCTCTGCGGCGGCGACAAAAGCAGTCAGGTGAAAGATATAAAAGCGGCCCATGACTATTGGACCGATTATTGGAGGCGACCCCATGCAGCCCGCGAAAAATTATCATGACAGCCTGCTGAAGGCGCTCAAGGACCCTGCTGAAGCAGCTGAATATATCAATGCGGCGATCGAAGAGAACGACCTGGACACTTTTCTTCTGGCGCTTCGCGATGTCGCGGAAGCCCAAGGAATGTCCGCGATCTCGCGACGAGCCAAACTCAACCGCGTGAGTGTGTACAAGATGCTGTCCCATCGGGGCAATCCGCATCTGCAAAGCGTCATGCACTTGCTTCAGGCGGCCGGGTTGAAGCTGTCCGTCGGAGTTCGACCATCTCCATCTTCACCCTCTTGAGGAGGTGATGGAGTCAACTTGGTCGTCTTCGAGAACAACTTCGCGCAGGGTTGTTCGATCGAAGTCGAGGAAATCCGCGTCTTGGAGGCATGAACAATGCCGGGGCGGCGGGTACTCTTCAGCCTCAAGCAGGGAGAGAAGCTCGACGAGGATCTGATGGAGGCTTGAGCTGGCCACGCGCGGCAAGGACGAGTCGGCAGTGGTGCGGCGGCTGTCCGAGCTGGTGCCCACCTTCCGGCCGGCCGCGGCGCACACGCCGGTCCCGCGCGCCGCGAACTGACGGAACCCAACCCGAAAGGGCGCGCCCTCCCGGGCGCATGCAACTTTTCGGTCGTGGACATCATCCAGGTGCTGACTCAGCAGCCGGACTATCAGGCTGCCAGGAAGTATTGGAAAGTCTTGAAGGGCCGCTTGGCCAAGGAAGGCAGTGAACTGGTAACAAACTGTTACCAGTTGAAATTGCCGGCCGATGACGGAAAAATGCGGCTCACCGATGCCGCGACGGCGGAGACTTTGCTGCGCCTCGTGCAGAGCGTCCCTAGCCCCAAGGCCGAACCGATCAAGCTCTGGCTGGCCAAGGTCGGCTACGAACGGATGCAGGAGATGACCGATCCCTCCCGCTCCCTCGACCGCGCCCGCGAAACCTGGCGCAAGCAGGGTCGCAGCGGCAAGTGGATCGAGCAGCGCATGACCGGGCAGGAAACGCGCAATAAGCTCACCGATTACTGGGCCGGCCATGACATCCGGAAGGGGGACGAATACGCGATCCTGACCAACATCATCCATCAGGAGTGGGCCGAGGTGAGCGTGAAGTCGCACAAGGAGCTGAAGGGGCTCCAGACCCAAAACTTGCGCGATCACATGACCGAGGCGGAGCTGATTTTCACCGCGCTGGCCGAGCTGTCCACGCGGCAGATCGCCGAGAGCGTCGAGGCGAAGGGCATGGCGAAAAATGAGGAGGCCGCGAAAACAGGCGGCCGCATCGCCAAGAGAGCCCGCTTGGAGCTGGAAGAGAAAACCGGTCGAAAGGTCGTCTCCGGCGACAATTACCTGCCGCCGCCCAAAGTCGCCAAAAGGATTCGATGATCCCATGGCGATAAAGCTCAGCCGCCGCTGCGCCTTGATCACCCAGTCCGAGATCCGGGCCATGTCGCTGGCCTGCGACGCGGTCGCCGGCGTCAACCTGGCCCAGGGCGTGTGCGACACTCCGGTGCCGACGGAGGTCATCGCGGGGGCCAAACGGGGGATGGACGAGGGCATCAACTCCTACACGCGCTACGACGGAATCGCCTCGATCCGGCGCGCCGTCGCGGGGAAGATGAAGTCCCTCTATGGCCTCGATTTTGATCCTGAGAACGAGGTCGTCGCCAGCGCGGGCTCGACCGGCGCGTTCTACTCGGCCTGTCTGGCCCTTCTTGATCCAGGCGACGAGGGGATCCTTTTCGAGCCGTTTTACGGCTATCACGTCGCCACGCTTGAGGCCGTCGAGGTCGTGCCGAAGTTCGTGCGCTTAAACGCGCCCGACTGGAGCTTCGATCCGGCCGCGCTGCGCGCCGCGATCGGGCCGAAGACGAAGGCGATCATGGTCAACACGCCCGCAAATCCCTCGGGCAAGGTCTTCTCGCGCGCCGAGCTCGAGATCGTCGCCGCCGTCGCGCGGGAGCGCGACCTGATCGTCTTCACCGACGAGATCTACGAGCATTTCGTCTATGACGGAAGAAGTCATCTCCCGCCGGCGACCTTGCCCGACATCCGTGAGCGCTGCGTCACGATCTCCGGGGCGTCCAAGACCTTCAGCGTCACGGGCTGGCGCATCGGCTACGCCGTGGCCAAGCCGGAGTGGGCGAGGATGATCGGCTACATGAGCGACCTCGTGTACGTTTGCGCGCCCGCGCCGCTGCAGGTGGGCGTCGCCGCCGGTCTGACCGAACTGCCCGCCGCGTACTACGAGGGTCTGCGCGCGGATTACGCCGCGAAGCGGGCGAAGGTCTGCGCTGCGCTCGAGAAGGCGGGGCTTCCGCCCGTATCGCCGCAGGGCGCCTACTACATCTTGGCGGACGTCACGCGCCTGCCGGGCCGCACGGGCAAGGAGCGGGCCATGCACCTGCTCGAGAGGACGGGCGTGGCCGCGGTGCCGGGCGAGGCGTTCTACGCGAAGCCCGCCGACGGCGCCGGGCTGGCTCGCTTCTGCTATGCGAAGACCGACGCGGACCTCGACGACGCGTGCCGCAGGCTTGCTCGCCTATGAGCGCCGACTTCTCCATCATCACCGAGCTGCCGGGCAACCGGGCGCATGCCGAGCAACTCGCGATGATTCACACGCGCTACAAGTGGGCGGGCGACAAGGCCGCAGGGCGCGACGTGCTCGAGGCCGCGTGCGGCCCCGGGCGAGGCCTCGGGTACCTGGCCGCGCGCGCGCGCAGCGTCGTGGGCGGCGATATCACGCCGGCGCTCGTCGAGGCCGCGAACGGCCATTATCGCGGCGCGCCGAAGGCCCTCGTCATGGACGCGCAGCAGATGACCTTTGTGGACGCTTCATTCGACATGGTTCTGCTGTTCGAGGCCCTCTACTACATGCCCAAGCCCGAGGCCTTCTTGGCCGAGGCCCGCCGCGTGTTGCGGCCCGGCGGGATTCTGCTCATTTCCTGCCCCAATCCCGAGTGGGCGGATTTTAATCCAAGTCCGTTCAGCGTGCGCTACTTCACGGCGGATGAACTGCGGGCTATGCTCGACGGTGCGGGCTTTCAGGTCGTGGTGCGGGCGGGATTCTCGGCCGCGTCGAGCGGCGCGCTTGTGCGCACGAGCTCGGCGCTTCGGCGCGTCGCCGTATCGCTCGGCGTCGTGCCCAAAAGCATGAGCGGCAAGGCGCTGCTCAAGCGGATTTTTTATGGAAGCCTGTTCGAGCTCGGGCCGGAAATCGACGCGACAGTTGCGGCCGGCGGCCTGTTTTCGGTCGGCCCCGGACCCGTCACGGACTATAAGATGCTCTATGCCGATGCGACCCGCGCTTAAGCTCGCGCTGGCTCTGTTCGCGTCCCTGGCCTGCTCGCGGACGTCGGGCGGGCCGAGGGCGGCTTTGACCCGCTTTCCCATCGGGATATACGGAGTCAACGAGCCGAAACATTTGGCTCGGCTCAAGGAAGATGGATTTGACTCGTTTCATACCTACGCGTCCGATCCTCTGCTGCTCGCCTCGCTGGCGAAGGAGGCCAAGAGGCAAGGCATGCGCATGGTGATCTATCCGGACAAGGTTCGCGAGGCCGACCCGGCCTTGACGCGGAACTGGCCCGTCGACGCTTGGTATCTCCTAGATGAGCCCGACGTCGTCAAGATGTCGAGCGCCGCTCTTCAGGCGCTCTCCGATAAGACCCGCGCCTGGGATCCGGTCCGACCACAGACCTTCGTCATTGGGCAGGGCGCGCCCGCCAAGGTTTACGGCGGCGTCGGCGACATCCTGATGATGGACTGGTATCCGGTTCCTCACAAGCCGACCGACTCCGTGGCCGACCAGATCGACCTCGTCATGGCGGCGATCCCCAAAGGAAAGCCGTTCTGGATGGTTCTCCAGGCCTATGATTGGGCCGACGAGGTGACGGACCCCGTCAAGCGCAAAGGTCTGCGCTTTCCGGATCATTTCGAGATCCGGTTCATGAGCTATATCTCCGTGCTTCACGGGGCGAGGGGGCTTTTTTACTTCACGCTCGCGAAGCAAGGCAAGACCCTCTTCGAGTATCCTGAGCTCTGGCAGGCCGTGGCCCGCGTCTCGCGCGAGATGAAAGCGATGCAGCCCATCTTCGAGCGGGGAACGCCCATGCGGCTGCCGTTCGCGCCGGACGTGAATCTCGTGGCTCGTGCGTGGCGCTACCACGGACGAGACTACGTCGTCATCCTCAATCGTCGTAAGATGTTTCAGCAGAAAGTGCCGGACGCGCTGCTGAGCCGCGAGTGGCGGCCGCTCGCGGAGGACCGTCGAGACCCGCGCGACCTGCTTAAATCCGCCTACGGCGCTTGGTATCTCAAGCCGTACCAGGTCATGGTTTTCGAGAGTCCCATCCGCTGGAGGGAGCTTTTTTAGCATTGTCGCCGACGGGAAATTCAGACTATAATCTAACTAAGATGCCCTCTCGCCCCGTTTTTTCCTGGCGCCGTTTCTCCGTCGTGCTCGCCGACGCCTTCATGATCGCCGCCGCGTTCGCCGCCGCGTTCCTGATCCGCTTTGATTTCTCCCTGGACGCGGATCAGCTTGCACTTGTCCTGCGCACGGCGCCGATCGCGGTGCTTTGCTTCATGGTGGGACTGCGCTCGGCGAGCGTCTACCGCGGCCTCTACTATTACTCGAGCTTTCCGGAGCTGCTGAACATCGCGAAGGGAACGGCGTTCTCGGCGCTCGCGAGCGGCGCGGCGATTCTCTTTCACCGGCAGGGCTTGTTTCCGCGGTCGGTGCTGCTGCTTCACCCGATCCTGGCGTTCGTGGGCGTCGCCGGCGTGCGCTTCGCCATCCGCTGGGGCAAGACCCGTTTCAACATGCCGCGCGCCTACACCGGGCAGGAGCGCAACGTGCTGCTGGTCGGCGCGGGCGAGCTCGGTGAGAGCGTTCTGCGGCAGATGCTCAAGACGCCCGCGGCCAACTATCGCGTCATCGGGTTCCTCGACGACGACGCGGCGAAATGGGGCTTGCGCATCCACGAATACCCCGTGTTCGGCGGGCGGGACGCGCTTAAAGAAGTGTTGGAGCGTTATCAGGTGGACGATATCGTGATCGCCATCGGTGCCAAGCGCGGTGAGATCTTAAGCGACCTGGTGGAGCGCCTGCGCGTGTTCGAGAAGCGGCCGGAACTGAAGATCGCGCCGAGCCTGTCGGAGATGCTCCAAAGCCCGAGCCGCGAGGCAAAAGTACGCAAGGTGCAGCCGGCCGACCTGCTAAACCGCGAAGTGATTCAGTTGGACGAAAGCCTCATCGCGGCGAGCCTTCGCGGCAAACGGGTGCTGGTGACCGGCGCCGGCGGCACGATCGGCTCGGAGCTCGTGCGGCAGGTCTTGGGCTACGGCCCCTCTGAGGTCACGCTCGTCGAGTCGCACGCGACCTCTCTGTTTTACATCGAGGCCGCGGCGCGCGAGCTGGCGCGGGGTGTTGCGATCACGGCGGTTCTGGGAGACGTTCGCGACCGCTCGCTCGTGGATCGCGTGTTCGCCGAGAAGATGCCCCAGGTCGTGCTGCACGCGGCGGCCCACAAGCATGTGCACCAGATCGAGCACAATGTGTCCGAAGGCGTGCTCAACAACGCGGTCGCGACTGGTTGGGTGTGCGCCGCAGCTCTCGCGCACGGTACGGAAACTTTCGTGCTCGTTTCTACTGATAAGGCGGTCAAGCCCACATCGGTCATGGGCGCGACTAAGCGCTTGGCCGAGTTGGTGGTCAAGAGCTACCACGGGCGGGGGGTGACGCGGTTCATGGCCGTGCGCTTCGGCAACGTCCTGGGCTCCTCGGGGTCGGTGCTGACGATTCTCCAAGACCAGCTCGACAAGGGCGGGCCGCTGACGGTGACGGATCCCGAGGTGCGGCGCTTCTTTATGACCGCCTCCGAAGCGGTCGGGCTTATTCTTCAGGCTGTGTCGCTGTCCAAGGGCGGCGAAGTGTTTATCTTGAAGATGGGCGACTCCGTGCGCATCGCCGACATGGCGAAGAACCTGATTCTCCTGTCCGGCCTGGAGCCGGGCAAGGACATCGAGATCAAGTTCACGGGCCTGAAGCAGGGAGAGAAGCTGGACGAGGAACTGATGGAGGACCCAGCGGGGTTCACGCACTCCGAGCACTCCGACATTTTTATCCTGCGCGTGGAGAACCAGCCCACGCCGGGGCTCGACGCGCTCATGCTCGAGCTCGAGTTGGCCACGCGTGGCAAGGACGAGTCGGCGGTGGTTCGCCGGCTAAGCGAGCTGGTGCCCACCTTCCGGCCAGCGGCGGCGCACACGCCGGCGCCGCGCGCCGTTTCCTGACGCGACTCCCGCTGAGAGACTGAATCCCGTTCTCACCGTCCTGCACGGGGCGCAAGTGGTCGGCTAGCGTGCCAGCGAATGGATCAGGGCTTCAATTCATTGCGGGGAGGCGGGTTCACGCCGCCGGGCAGGATGAAGGGGCTGGGAAGGCTTCGCGGCGCCTGCTCGAAGAGGAGGCCGTCGCGATAGCGCGAGGACTTGCCCGCCGCCGCCAGGCGCGTTTGTTTGTCGCGAAACGCCTGCGCTGCGGCAACGCTTTTAAAGCCGCTGGCGATCTCATGCGCGAGATTGAGCGTGAGGAGGTTCGTCGTCACGCTGTCCGTGCGCACGGACATCTCCGATTCCCGGCGTTTAACCGTGATGCGGGGATCGAAACGCGTCAGCGCCGAGACCTTTTCGACGGGAACGTGATAGAGGACCGCCTGTTCGATGTCGAGCTGGCCGGGCTGAGCGCGATAGATGACGGTTCTTTTCCCGCCAAAGAGTCCGAACCAGGACAGGGACGACTCATCGCGACGGTTGGGGTTGCCGTACTTGTCGATCATCGCCCGGGCCTGAACGCGGGAGGGTTCGGGCCAGTCGTCCACGACCGATTGGGCGCTCACCGATGATTCGGCGCGAATTGGACGGATCGCCGCCGCTCCCAGTAAGGCGAGGCTAAGCATGCAACCCGCGAGCATAGGTCGAGATCCGGTCTTCATAAACCCTCCTCTATGGCGTTAAGGGGAGGATAGATTCCGCGGACGCCGCCGGCCATGGTCGGCGTGTACCGTTGTCGTGACGGACCGTCACAGAACAGAGATTTGCGCGCTCGCCCGCCAGATCTCCGACCGGATGGCCGAGCTCCAGAGCCTATCGTGATGAAACGTGATTTTTCTCGCCGACGGGTTCTCCTCGGAGAACTGCCCCGACGAGGGGTCGAATCGTGACGAAACGTGATGAAACGTGACGGCGCCCAAGCTGACCGTTTCTCGCCAACCGCCAGCTGATATTCTGTTATCCGCCAAGCAGGAGACCAAACTCCTGATCCACAAATCGGCGGAGGCAGCATGTCAGAGACGAGTTTCAAAACGACGGAGCCGCGCTGGACTCAGTTCCAGCACCTGGTGCGGGAGCGCTTCCCTCACGGCAAAGCCTACGGAGTAAAGGTCGTCGGGGGCGTCGTCGTCTCGTTTGAGCGCGTCCAGTACACCAGGACCTTCAGCGCTCAGCCCGCCGGCCGCCCGTCCCAGGACGCCAACGAGCAGTGGTGCCGCTTCATGCTCTTCTGCTGGGAGGCCGGGGACGCCGTGCTTCCTGAAGTCCATTTCCGCGACGGCTACCCCTATTTGGCGCAGCTGGAGGAGCCCGGCGGGCAGTTGATCCCGTCCGCCCAGGCCTGATTTTAAACCCCATCTCCCCGGGGTCGTAGGGGAGAAAAAAACAGCACCAGCCTACCGAGAACCGGCGGCTTGAGTGGCACAGGAGGCCACCATGACGCCGGAAATCGGACAAGTCAATGCGCACATCGCCGCAAACAGCTGGACCATCTCGCCGGTCGTCGCCATCGGCGTTATGGACATACCTGCCGCTCCCTGGGTCGTTCCTTCCGCCGTCTCCGCGGCTCCCGCCGAAGAGAGCTGGGATGCGGCGCTTGCTCAAAAGATCGCAATGGAGCACGCCAAGGCAATACCCGGCAGGACTCCCAAGGAAATAGCCGACCAGCTTCTTTCGCGGCTGCGGGAAAAGAAGAAGTTCCGCGCGAGCCGGAACCTCAATCATTGGCCGGACTATGCGCCCGAGTACCTGATGCGGCTCGCGCGCTGGCTGGCGCAGGAACGAAAGAAGCAGATCGAGACCTTCATCCAGAGGACCTCGACCGGGGCTTACAGCCTGGCCCTTGCCATAACCGAGGATTCCTTTCGGGCGGATTGGGTCGTCAGCGAAACCAATCTGGAGCTATGGGACGGCCGCTTGCGGGAGGAACTTTACTTCCTCGGGGTCAAGAGAAACGCTCGAAACTTCATGGAGAAGCTCGCCTACGAGCAAGAGCGTTTTCTCCCGCTTGAAGGCGGCTTTGTTCAAGAGGAGGCCGATGAGAACGAGCCTCTTGCCATGGACGAGGCCTGCGCCGAACCCGGTTCGACTTTGGGCTTGGAAACCGATCCCGTAGGCACCCTCATAAAGGCCGAGGATGACGCCGAATTGGAAACGCAAGTTTCGCTCGCCATGAAACTCGCCGGTACGTCCAGAAAGCATCGGTGGATTCTGCGCAAATCGTGGAGCAAGCCTCTCGATATTGGGGCCGCTCCAAAACGGAAAGTGGCACCGAAAAGGCCTGCTCGCCGGATTACTAAGTAGGGGACCATTCTCAGGGCAGCCCGGTAGCCAGTCGGCAATAAAACTCGGGGAGCGCGCAAAATCCCCACCTGCCCGGCCTTATGAATCGTACGGAAACTTGGAGGTAATCACGCATGACTTACGTTGAAGATCGGCCGTTAATGACTTGCGCGGAGCTGAGCGCGGACGGGCCGATCGCCATGAATGGACCCCGCGCCTTGCTCAATTCCAGCGAGTTCCTGAAAGCCGTGAAGGCGGTATCGGGACGCTCGATTGATCGGAGATGCCTCCAGTTCTACAGCTCTCCGCTCCTGCGCCTGATGCCCCTGCCGGTGTACGTGAAGGGGCACACGTCCCGTTACCTTCATCCCGAGCAGACGCTGCGCCTTGCCGTCATTCTGCGCCTTCGGACCAAGTATTTCTTCCCGATCAAGCTGCTGCGCGAAGTCCTGGCGGCGCTCCCTCCGGAGCATTACGTCCTGATCCTGCGGGACTGCCTTGACGCGGACGACATCAGGCAGCTGGCCCGGCCGGCGGGGGAGGGGCAAGGGATTAGCCCGCGGGAGCTGATCTTGGCGCGCGCCGCGCGCCTGCGATCGGTCGCGGAAGCCATGCTTGAGCGGGATCAAATCTGCGGCGGCCTGGTAGCCAGTCAGGGAAAACTCGGGGCGCTTCAGCCCCACCTGCCCGTACTCAAACGCGAAAACTCGACCCGAAATACGGAGGAAACTACTCATGGAAACGCCTGAAACTCAGGAGCTCGGAGGCAAGGAAGTCCGCGGCGGACGGCCGGCCAAGACGATCACGTTCACGGCGAACCTGTCGGTCTCGGACATGGAAACCCTCCTCAGGGCCGGCATCAAAAAGGATTATTAAATCGGTAATCTTTCCGAGGGCACGTTGGATAGCACGCGGTTCGGCTTGATTCATAAGAACGACCTCCTGGGTCGCACCGTCATCAAGCTGTAGATCGCCTCAGAGCAAGTCCCGTTCAGGCTCATTCTGTATTGGAC